>ERZ773054.23-NODE-23-length-113720-cov-8.585871_pt1 | contig 113720 bp, 90 predicted proteins | sample MGYA00580630_ERZ773054 | MGnify/ENA primary metagenome ERZ773054 (study PRJEB29015, sample SAMEA2737994) | human oral metagenome | biome: human oral; feature: human-associated habitat; material: dental | place: China | collected 2115 ... | reverse complement strand
GAGTATGATTGAAATAGGGAGTGTTTCTGTTAATTATTGCTGCCTAATTGTTTATATTGCTAACTCTCCGACAAATCATTATTAGATATCCATATCCCATCTTTCTTCCAAAACCTTAACTCCCCAAGAGTCATCTTCATGCGTTTGGGTAATTTTAAACCCAAAGTCACTATATAGTTTCCTTGCAGTTTCCTGTGCACTGACTGTCCAAAGAAAGATGTGCCTGTATCCTTTGGCTTTGCAAAAATCAATTGCTTTTTTTAGGAGCTTACGCCCTGCACCTACTCCCCTCAACTCAGGTTCTATAAAAAAATACCTGAACTGAGCCACTTCGTCACGATCATGTTTGACAGCCGCACATCCGGACTTTATTCCGTTATTTTCCAAAATAAATACAGCATCTCGTGTTTCATCAAAACGCTCTATCATTTCACGAACACCGTTTTTTAAGTAACCTTTCCAGACCTTTGATGTAAATCCTCGCTCAGATTCATAAAGAGACAGCTGCCTGTCAATTATGTACCATTCATCACCTTTAGAGTATCCTCTGATTTCAAGATTCGCTGTAGCCTTTGTCAGATAGCGCTTTACCTGAACTATTGATGTAATTAAAGCCTCCTGTTCTTCATCGCTTAGCTTTAAGAGAATATCGGATATTTGATTATTTGCCCTTCTTTCCAATTCGTGAAATAATTCCCTTCCGTTGTCAGTGAGCCGTATTTCAAGATTCCTTCCGTCCGCACCCTGAAAGCGTTCCACAAAACCGCCATCTTCAAACTTTTTTATAATTCTGCTCATGTGGCTCGGATCAATACCTACTATTTTACACAGCTCTTTTGCAGTTCCATGCTCTCTTTTACTAATCTCGTAAAGAATTCTCGTTTCAGTTAAAGAATACTCGGATTCATAAACTTTATTCTGCAATATACCTAAAAGTTCTGTATAAAACCTGTTAAATCCTCGAACTTCCATAACCTTATCAATTTCCGATCTCATGCTGTTCCTCCGATTAAAAATAATAGTTGACAAATGAAATTATAAATATATATTTTTTCATTTGTCAACTATTTGGTGTAAAATTTATTTATTTCGACAATTATACTTGATCGTACTTCTATAACCTGTGCCGGTTAAACAATCAAATAAGAAGCGACGGTTCAACAGCACTGCTACAATTGTAATTACTATAAATAATAACAATATCAAAAAGGTAATTGCAAATAAGCCCATAAACAATAATGACTCGCCGTTTTTATTAAACTCATTCATAAGATATAACAGCCCTGAAGGAATTAAGAAAAAGTATACTGTTAATAATAATCCTCTTAAAATCGTACGAATATATTTCGCATTTTCAAACTCTAAAGCAAACTTTAAAAAAGCACTGCCGAATGTTTTACCGTTCAACAAAGGAAGCAAACTAAAATATAGAGCCGAGAATGCAAAAAAAGGAAGCGCTGCTCTTGATATGATGTATGGAATAAAGACAATCAATACATCAATAAGCAGTGACAGACAAATACGCATTCCTGAAACCCGTGAACCTGCCTCTAAGGATCTCTCATCAATTTCGTCTCTGGATGGAAGCAGTATCATTGCGAGGCGACCAAGAGCATACCCGATACATCCGCCTATTGCATTTTGAATAATATCATCTATATCGGCTAATCGATATGGACCCGGATATATAAAGTAAAGTCCTGATATCTGAGTTAATTCAAAAAACAGGCTAAGAAGTATTGTCAATAGCATAGTTTTCTTAAAGCTACATTTGAAATAATAGCGTAAGTACATTCCAAATGGAATTAACATCAAGACATTGAATACAGGCACATAAACAGTAGGATGCTTCAATGCCTTAAACCAAGTTGCCGGCTTAGATAAAACAAGAGGATTTTTTTTAATAAAATCCATAACAAATGTAAATGGAACCGGATTCAGCATTTTTATATAGTTAGTATGGATACTGTTTCGACTGGGCAAGGGTAAAATAACCAATAAATATATGATTAAAAAATATAAAATAAATGAATATAAAATCACAGTTCTTAATTTATTGACAGAACCGTATTTTCGATAGTTCATAATCATATAAGGCAATGTAAAAATAAACGCTAAAACCGGAAAAACCAGCATTGCAACTTTGATAGAAATTAAATATCCCATTAGATCTCCTTCTTAATTTCATTAAAATATACCTAGTGTAATATAACATAAAGTTAAGTGAAAGATTTAAGAGTAGGATTATACTACTGAAGTAATAAACAGTCAACTTCTATTATCACCTAAATTATCTATAGTTAGTCTAATTTATAAATAAAATTTAAACATTTTTAGTTTTTAACACTTAAAACCTCTATTGCCCCAAATTGGAGCAGTATATTGAAACTTCGACATTTCAGCTAATAAAAAACAGCAAACCTCTTTTTGATTTGCTGTTTTTTAAACTATCCTGTTTATTAAATTATTTAGTTTTAAAAACGGGCATTGTTACTATTTCTCCTTTAAACTACACCTACAAAAACACAATGATTGACGGAAACTCATAAAGAATTATTATTTAAAATTATTTTTTATCTTTATTTACAATGTTTTTTACGCCATCAATTGTTCCTTCTACAGCATCTTTAACATCTTCTGCTACTTCTTTAACTTTTGAATTAACATCTTCTACTACTTCTTTAACTTTTGAAGCTGCTTTTTCTGCAGCCCCCTCTTTTTCTATTTTTTTGTCACCGGTTAATTTACCTACACCTTCTTTTATCGCACCCTTAGCTTGGTCGATTTTTTCTTCCATTGACATACTCGTAACTCCTTCCATTTGAAATTGTTATTTAAAAAACATTGCTTATATTTTTTCCCAAAGAAAAACAAGATAACAGCAATAACTATTACTTCTTCTAAGTATGTTATTTATATCTTTAAACTCTTAAACCGGTGTATCTCTGACATTTAATTAAAATCAGAAATAGTAGAGTAAAGATAAGTTATATTTATATTGGTTAAAATATATTAACAAAGTAGTAATAATGCTAAGTACCAATGATATTGTTCACCGGTCAGCTTATACATAAATGTATTATACAGCATTATATATCTAATATCAAATAAAAACACAATTAAATCATATAAGAATAATTACGCCTCCTATACCAAAGTTTACAGCACATCAAATATCGACATCTGATTACTTTGCGGCAATTTTTTCAAAAGCCCCAGTCTATCCAAAAGCTCACAGGTACTCTTACCTATCTTTGCCCTTTCCATCAAATCATCTTTAGAAATAAACTCTCCCGCCTTTCTTGCATTCACAAGCTGGTTAGCTGCCACTTCACCAAAACCGTCTATGCTTGAAAGCGGCGGCATTATTTTGTTATTGTCGGTTATAAAGCATTTGGTCGCCTCCGCCCTGTAAATATCTATTTCTTCAAACTCAAAGCCTCTGGCATACATTTCCTGAGCTATCCTCATATCCTTAAAAGTATCTTCGTCTTTAGCGCTAGCCGAAGAAGTTTCCTGCTTTTTTTGGTACTGTGCTATATACTCCTCGAGTCTTGCTTTTCCAAAACACATAATCTCATAGGAAAATGAAGATGCCCTTATGGTAAAATATGCACTGTAATATGCCAAGGGATAAAAAATCTTACAATAAGCTATTCTCCATGCCATCATTACATAGGCGGCGGCGTGTGCCTTAGGGAACATATATTTTATCTTTTTACAGGAATCTATATACCATTTGGGCACATTTGCCTTGCGCATAATCTCTTCCTCTTCCGGCTTAAGCCCCTTTCCCTTCCTTACAGCTTCCATTATCTTAAATGACACACCCTCTTCTATGCCTTTTTCTATCAGATATATCATAATATCATCTCTGGTACATATGGCGGTTCTTATAGTTGCAGTTCCCTCTTTTATAAGAGTTTGTGCATTTCCAAGCCACACATCCGTACCGTGGGCAAGCCCTGCTATACGCACCAGGTCGGACAGCCCCTCGGGTTTTGCCTCTATAAGCATCTGCATAGCGAAGTCCGTACCGAACTCCGGTACACCCAAGGCTCCGAGCTTGCAGCCCATTATATCGTCAGGACTTATACCGAGGGCTGAGGTGTCCTTAAAAAGACTCATAGTTTCCTTGGAGTCAAGCGGTATATCCTTTACCGGATCTATGCCTGTAATATCCTGCAGCATCCTGATCATAGTAGGGTCCTGGTGTCCGAGTATATCAAGCTTTAGAAGGTTGTGGTCTATGGCATGGTAATCAAAATGTGTGGTTACCGTCTTGGAATTAACATCATTAGCCGGTCTTTGCACCGGTGTAAAACTGTATATTTCCTCGCCGTGCGGCAACACTATAATACCTCCGGGGTGCTGTCCGGTAGTTCTTCTTATACCTACACAGCCGTTGCTGAGGCGAGCTATCTCACACTTTCTTTTTCTCTCACCATGCTCCTCATAGTAGTTTTTTACATATCCGTACGCAGTCTTAAACTGCAAAGTACTTACCGTACCGGCTCTGAAAGTATGTCCCTTTCCAAAAAGCACTTCCGTATAATCATGTGCATTTGATTGGTACTCTCCTGAAAAGTTGAGGTCTATATCCGGCTCTTTATCTCCCTTAAATCCGAGGAAGGTTTCAAAGGGTATATCAAAACCGTCTTTTTTTAATTTATTTCCACATAGAGGACAGACCTTATCCGGCATATCACAGCCTGCCATACCTACATACTGTTTAACCTCTTCACTGTCAAAGTCAACATATTTGCAAGTACAATAATAATGCGGCGGCAAGGGATTGACCTCGGTAATTCCCGAAGTATAAGCCGCAAATGAAGAACCGACCGAACCTCTTGACCCTACCAGATAGCCGTCGCTGTTGCTTTTTTCCACCAGTTTTTTTGCTATTATATACATAACCGCAAAACCGTTCTTAATTATGGAATTAAGCTCTCTTTCAAGTCTTGCCTCAACAAGCTTTGGCAAAGGATTGCCGTATTGCTCATAGGCTTTTTCATAGCAGGCATCTCTTAACATCTCATCCGAGTTTTCTATTACAGGAGCGCATTTGTCAGGTCTTACAGGAATTATATTCTCAACCATGGCGGCAATCTTATTGCTGTTTGTAACCACTACCTCATAGGCTTTACTCTGACCCAGATACTCAAAATCTTTTAACATCTCTTTGGTGGTCTTAAGGTATAAAGGCGGCTGTTTGTCAGCACGCTCAAAACCCTTTCCATACATAAGTATGCGTCTGTAAACTTCATCTTTAGGGTTTAGGAAATGCACATCTCCCGTAGCAACTACCAACTTTTCATAAATCTTACCCAGCCTGCATATTTCTTTATTAATCTCTTTTATATCTTCTTCACTGCTTATGCTGTACCTGTCGCTCTCAACCATGTGGAGGTTATTTTTACTGTCCTGTATTTCCAAAAAATCATAAAAATCAACTATACTGCCAAGCTTTTCCTCGCTTTCATTTCTGAGCAAAGCCTGAAAAAGCTCTCCATTTGAGCAGGCTGAGCCCAGTATAAGCCCTTCCCTATATTTAATTAAAAGGGATTTGGGTATTCTCGGTATCTTGTTATAATACTCGGTATGAGAAAGTGATACCAACCTGTAGAGGTTGATTCTTCCTATATCATTTTTGGCAAGCAGGGTCACATGGTTTTCATGTAGTTTTCTTATAACATTAGTACTTAATTTATTAAGCCCTTCAAGCTCTTTTAATTTATCTGTACTATATCTTTCTTTTAATAAGTCTACAAACTTAAGCCAGATATATGCGGTTGCCTCGGCATCATCGACTGCCCTGTGATGATTTTCAAGGCTTATTCCTAAGTTTTTTGCTACAGTATCAAGCTTAAATCTTGACAAATTAGGTAAAAGTAGCCTTGCAAACTCTACGGTATCTATTACACAGGGATTTATTGTTTTAGAAATAAGTTTGAACTTCTCCCTCATAAAGCCCACATCGAATGAAGCATTATGAGCCACAAGCACAGCTCCCTCTATAAAATCATAAAATTTAGGCAAGACCTCTTCTACTACAGGTGCACCAATCACCATTGAATCATTTATTTTTGTAAGCTCTTCTATTTTAAGCGGTATGGGCATCTTAGGATTTATAAGTGTTGAAAACCTGTCCGTTATTTTGCCGTTTGATATCTTTACCGCACCTATTTCTATGATTTTGTCATTTTTAGCAGAAAATCCCGTTGTCTCTATATCAAATACCACATAGTCATCATCCAAGCTGTACTCACCCGGATTTAATACCAAAGACTTTACATCATCCACCACATAGGCTTCCATACCGTATATGACCTTAAAAGGACTTTTCAGTTTTTCCACTACATGATAGGCTTCCGTAAAGTTTTGCACATTTCCGTGATCCGTTATAGCTATAGCGCTCATTCCAAGCCTTTGTGCTTCTTTAATAATATCTTCGGCAGAGGATACCCCGTCAAAATCACTCATTTTTGTATGACAATGCAGCTCCACTCTTTTTATCTCTTCATCATCTACACGCTCATCGGCATTATTGATTTCATACTTTTTAATACCTCTTATAAAGCCCAGTGTAAGCTCCGAATCGAATCTGTCTATACTCGTTTGGCCGCATACTTTTAAAGCATTGCCTTTACGAAGTATATCCTCAATATTTCCTTTTTGCTCATCCTTTATAAAAAGTTTCATTACAATAGAGTCGCTGTAATCACTGAGAGTGCATATATATATAGTGGACTGAGTCTTTTCTATGCGTATGGTATCAAGCTCTATTATACTTCCGGCTATAACCACCTCGCCCATCTCACCCTGTATGTCCTTTATAGGTATTATATTATCTGTAAAATCCCTGCCGTAAAGCACATCCGGATTGCTTGATTTTTTATACTTTCTTTCAGGATATTTTGAAACTGTCTTTCCTTTATCGGCTTCTTTGCTCTCTTCTTTTTTAGCAGGCTCCAAAATTTTTTCTTTTGCCGCTGCCTTACTATTACTTTCTTCCTGTTCTTTTTTGATTTCCTTAGTTAGACTGATGTAGCTGTCTTCATAATCCGTATTGGCAGCTTTGGCAGGTTTGGAATATTCCAGATAATTAACTTTAATATATACTCCAAGTCCGCATCTTTCTATAAATATCTTCTCAAGCAGCTCTACAAAGTCTTTCATCACCTCGACATAGAGCGTATTTTTTTCTATGCTTAACTCCAAAGTATTCTTTTCTTTTATCTCTACTTTTGCAGTCGTGAGCATATTGTAATAAATTATCTTGCTCTTTCTTAACTCCAAAAGTATGCTGTCTATATAGCTTGCATAGAGATTTTCCAAGTTGTATTGTTTTGAAAGATTAAACTTTTCTATCAGTCTTATGCGTATTTTTTTATAAGGAAAAAGCCTATCTTTGATAAGCTTTTCAATATCATAGATACGCTTTTTTTCTATCAGCCTTTCTGACCTTATATACACCTTAAGCTCGCTCATATCGGGCTTTGCCGACACCTTGCTTACCGTTATAAATTGCCATAGTTCGCTGAAACCTTCTTCGTTTTTAAGTTTTGGAAAGGTTTCTATAAAACTTTTCATTGATTTAAGTCCTGTCCTTTTTTGATAATTCATCAAGTTCTTCTTTTAGTACATTGAGCAGCTCTTTTTCCTTGACTCTTTTTACCACTTTTCCCTTTTTTATAAGCATACCTTCGCCTCTGCCGCCGGCTATGCCTATATCAGCCTCTTTAGCCTCTCCCGGACCGTTTACTATGCAACCCATTACAGCCACTTTTATGTCCAGTTGATAGTCCTCTACAAGCTCCTCGACCTGATTGGCAAGTCCTATCAGATCTATATCCGTTCTGCCACAGGTAGGGCAGGAAACTACTTCTATACCGTCTTTTCTAAGTCCCAAACTTTTTAGTAAAATCTTTGCACAGGTTATCTCTTCTACCGGATCGCCGGTAAGAGACACTCTTATAGTATCTCCTATACCCTGATAAAGTATAATTCCAAGACCTACTGAGGACTTTATAGTTCCCCTTTTTACCGTACCCGACTCCGTAATGCCTACATGTAAAGGATAATCCGTCTTTTTTGCAATCAGCTCATGTGCTTTTATACACATCATTACATCCGATGATTTTATACTTATAACAAGATTTTCATAGCCCAAGTCCTCTATTATTTTAACCTTGTCAAGTGCAGACTCCACTATACCCTCGGCAGTAACGCCCGAATATTTTTTTAATATTTCTTTTTCCAAAGAACCTGAGTTTACTCCCACTCTTATGGGTATATTTCTTGACTTTGCAGCCTCAATTACAGCCCTTATTCTGTCAAGATTACCTATGTTGCCGGGATTGATCCTTATTTTATCAACTCCTCTTTCTATAGACTCTATTGCAAGTTTATAATCAAAATGTATATCTGCAACCAAAGGTATGTGTATGTATTTTTTGATTTCTTCCAAAGCCTTGGCAGCTGCCATATCCGGCACCGCTACCCTTATTATATCACAACCTGCCTTTTCCAAAGCCAGTATCTGTGCTATGGTTGCCTCGGTATCATCTGTCTTTGTATTGCACATTGACTGTATAAGTACCGGTGCACCGCCTCCTATAACCTTATCTCCTATATGTATCTGCCTTGTCTTATAGGGCATATTTTCCTCCAAATTTATTTAAAAATCAAATTCACTATATCATTGTATAATATGAATACCATAAGTATCATAAGAAGTACAAAGCCTCCAAAATGAACATAGGCTTCTATCCTTCTGTTAAGAGGTTTCCTAAGTATTGCTTCGACTAAAAGAAATAGAATTCTTCCACCGTCAAGTGCCGGTATAGGCAAAAGGTTCATAATACCAAGTGTAGAGCTTAAAAGCATAGTCATATTGGCAACGGTAAGAAGTACGGACATAAGACCGTAATTCATTGATTCATTTACACTGCTTCCCACGGTAGCTACTATACCTACAGGACCGCTGATTTGCTTGGTGCTCGCCTTTCCTCTTATCATTTGCGAAAGTCCGCCCAAGGTACTGTCTATATTATACTTTATTTCATACATTGAATAAGCCATAATACTGAACACATTACTTACTTTTTCACGATCTGTCGACACTATACCTATCATGTATCTTTCATTTTCTTTATCATACAAAGGTGTAATACTTACATTTTTTATCTCCTTAGTTTTGTTTACCTCTCTTTCAACCTTAAGGTTTATGGTTTTTCCGGGATTCATGTATAGATAAAGCATAAGCTCCCTATATAAGTGTATATCTTTTTTATCTATTGACTTTATTACATCACCCGGCATTATTCCTGCGTTATAAGCCGGATAATTTTCCTTGACCTCTGAAATTACAGGTTTATCAACTCCTGCAACAGACACGATAAAAAGTGCCAAAAAAAAGGCAAGGATAAAGTTAAACAAAGGACCCGCAAAGATAACCGCAAGTCTATACCACACAGGTCTTGAATTAAATGTTCCCTCTTTAGGCTCTCCTTCTTCTTCCGAGTCTTCTCCTGCCATCCTACAGGAGCCGCCTATAGGAAAAAGTTTTATGGAATAGTCCGTCTTTTTACCATGGTAGGTATAAATACTTGGTCCCATTCCTATAGAAAACTCCAAAACATCTATTTTTGACCATCTTGCAACAATAAAATGTCCGAACTCATGTATCAATACAATTATTCCAAATATCAAAATAGCAATTATTATGCTCATATACTAATCTCTCCTAATATCCGCCTTAATCTCTTTTTCTATCTCAAGTATTTCAGCTACCGAAGGATGTGCTGTATTTTTATGCTTATCCATAGCAGCCTTTATCAGTCTTGTTATATCCTTATAGCCTATTCTTTTTTCTAAAAACAACTCAACCGCATACTCATTGGCTATATTATAAACTGCCGGCATACTTCCGCCTAATTTTGCAGCCTCATAAGCATACTTTAACCCCTCAAATACATCCAAATCCACATCTTCAAACTCTATCTTTCCAAGCTTTTTAAAATCGAGTCTTTCTCCCTTGATATACTTTCTTTTTGGATAATACAGTGCATATTGTATGGGCAGCTTCATATCCGGTATGCCCATTTGCGCAATTACCCCGCCGTCTTCAAATTCAACCATAGAGTGTATTATGGAAGTAGGCTGTACCAGTACCTCTATCTTGGAAACATCTACATTAAAAAGATGCATGGCTTCTATCACTTCCAAACCCTTGTTGACCATTGTGGAAGAATCTACGGTGATTTTTTTGCCCATGCTCCAATTAGGATGTTTTAATGCCTGCTCTAAGGTAACATTTTCCAATTCTTTACTCGTATAACCCCTAAAAGGTCCTCCCGAAGCTGTAAGAAGTATTTTTTGTATAGGATTGTATTTATCCAAACATTGGAATATCGCAGAATGTTCGGAGTCTACCGGAAAAAGATTGACCCCGAAGTCCTTTACAAGCTGCATAATAATATGCCCTGCACATACTATTGTCTCTTTATTGGCAAGAGCTATATCCTTACCTGATTTTATTGCAGCTATGGTAGGTTCTATACCCCTCATTCCCACTACAGCACTCAGTACAATATCCGCCTCGGGTATGGAAGCTGCAGTTATAAGCCCCTCTTTTCCAAAGCCTGTTTCCAAACTTTTATCCTTAAGTTCTTTTTTTAATTCAAGGATTAACTTTTCATCAGTCACCGACACAAACTTAGGATTAAATTCTTCTATCTGCTTTTTTAAGAGAGCGATATTGCTACCTGCTGCAAGCGCAACAACTTCTATATCCTTATTATATCTTATTATATCAAGAGCCTGTGTTCCTATAGAGCCTGTAGAACCCAGTATGCTTATCTTTCTCATTATTTACTCCTTATATTCTTGAAAGAAACATTATTACAAAAAATATGACCGGAGCCGTAAAAAGTATGCTGTCCACCCTGTCAAGTATTCCGCCATGCCCCGGTATAAGATTGCCGTAATCTTTTATTTCCTGATTTCTTTTTATACCTGATGCCGCAAAATCTCCGATTTGGGACAGTACCGAAGCTGCAGTACAGGCAACGGTACACACTGCCTCTATATATCTTATAGGCTCAACGAAGCTTTTAAATACAAGTCCGAATATATAGCCCATTATAGCCGCACCCAAGACTCCTCCAAGACAACCTTCTACAGACTTTTTGGGGCTCAGTTTGGGTGCTATTTTATGCTTTCCTATAAGCATACCTACAGAATAGGCACAGACATCACTTCCCCAGCTTGATATAAATACAAGCCATATAATATACTCGCCATGTCTTAATGCCCTTATTTTATATAAAAATGAAAACATCACAGGTATGTATATTAAAGTAAATAAAATTCTCACCACTTCATTTATATTGTATTTCGGAAAGGTAAATACATATATAGCCAAAAGTATTAATATAGCAATAGTTATAAATATTCCTATGTATTCGTCAACATTAAAAAGTACCAAAAAATAATAAAATACGGACAATACATAACTTACATAACTTAGAGCGCTGCCTTTCATGCCAAAAGCCTTATATAGTTCATACATAGCTATACCGGAAAGCAAAATACTTGCAAACCACAAGGGCACAGTTCCGAAAGCAACTATGCCTATGGCTATTAAGAGTACTATGATACCGCTTATAAGTCTTGTAATAAACATTATCTTCCACCGAATCTTCTTTCCCTTTTATTGTAGTCTACTATAGCCTTTAATAATTCTCTTTTATTAAAATCCGGCCACAATACATCTGTGATATAAATTTCCGAATATGCTATCTGCCATAGTAAAAAGTTGGATATCCTAAGCTCACCGCTCGTTCTTATCAAAAGATCCGGATCAGGAGTTTCTGCCGTATCAAGGTATGAACTTATAGTACATTCCTCTATATCAGAAATATCAAGATCATCATGCTTATAGGTGGAGGCTATCCTTTTTACCGCTCTTATAATCTCATCCCTTCCGCCATAATTGACAGCGAAGATAAAGGTCATTCCGGTATTTGCCTTAGTGCTTTCTACAAGTCTGTCTATACCCTCAACTATGTCTTTATCAAATCTTGATTTATCCCCTATCATTTTAACTTTTACATTATTATCATTGGCAACCTTAATAAGTTTAACCATGTAAAATCTAAAAAGCTTCATCAGAGCCGATACTTCCTGCTCACTTCTTTTCCAGTTCTCGGTTGAAAAACCGTATACCGTCAAATAGTCAAGACCTATCCTTGCCGCATCTTCAACTATCTGCTCAAGAGTCTCACAGCCTGCCTTATGCCCCATAGCTCTGGGCAGTTTCCTCTTAGCTGCCCAGCGTCCGTTACCGTCAAGTATTATGGCAACATGGCTTGGAACTGCTATACCTTTGGATTTTAATTCTTCATTTAGTAGCTCTTTGACTTCTTTCACATATAAATCATCCAAGATTTTTGACATAATTCCCCCCTATTCTACATATGCGTAGATAATAAAAGTATAAAGGGTATTCTAAAAGTATAGGAAACTAAGGCACATTATCTTATACAAGATAAGTGCTTAATCTCTTTGCATACTCTCAAAACACCCTTGCTGATAGAAGTTACAATATACTGTGTACCTTCATACTCTAAACTTTCATGATTTCCTTTGTCTTGGCATCAACCAGACTGTCTATTTTTTCTATAGACTTATCCGTAGCTTTTTGAACTTTGTCATCAAACTTTTTCATTTCATCTTCACTGATCTCACCGGCTTTTTCAGCCTTCTTGATCAGTTCTATAGCATCTCTTCTTATATTTCTTACCGCAACCTTAGCAGCCTCTCCCTTTTTCTTTATATCCTTTGCAAGCTCATGTCTTCTTTCTTCTGTAAGTTCAGGAAATACAAGTCTTATAACGCTTCCGTCATTAGTCGGATGTATACCTAAATCAGACATGTTGATTGCTTTTTCTATTTCTTTAAGTAAAGCCTTCTCCCAAGGCTGTATAACTATCATTCTTGCCTCAGGCACCGAGATATTGCCAAGCTGTTGCAATGGTGTGGGAGTTCCGTAATAGTCTACTTTAATCTTATCCAATACATGTGGATTGGCTCTTCCTGCCCTTATAGTAGCAAACTCTTCCTGTAGAACATCTATAGATTTACCCATTTTTTCTTCATGTAACTTTATCTTGTCCTGCATATAGTCCTCTCTTTTACACACTTACTATGGTACCGTTGATCTTACCCTTAAGTGCATTTGCTATAGAATTTTTTTCATTTAAATCAAATATTGCCAAGCCGATCTTATTTTCCATACACATTACCGAAGCGGTAAGGTCAACAACTGCAAGCCTTTTTTCTATAACCTCGGATATATGTATGTTATCATACCTTTTTGCATCCTTATTAAGCTTAGGATCGGAGTCATATACTCCGTCTATAGACTTGGCAAGCAGTATTATATCAGCCTCCAATTCTATAGCCTTCAGTACTATACCCGTATCCGTTGAAAAATATGGATGACCGGTTCCCGCTCCGAAGAATACTACCTTGCCTTCGGAAAATGCTTTGTTTGCCCTGTCCTTAGAAAATTGCTCCGTCATGGTTCCGCAAATAATTGGTGTAAATATTTCGGTATCAAGTCCCTCGCTTCTAAAAACCTCAGATACATATATGCAGTTCATAATCGTTGCAAGCATACCTATCTGGTCAGCCTTGGTTCTGTCTATTCTCTCGGAAGTTCTTCCACGCCAATAGTTTCCGCCGCCTATAACTATACCTATATCTACATTTTCATTCTTTGCTTCTTTTATCTGCAAAGCAATCTCTCTTATCTTAGCTTCATCATAACCCCTTGAGCCTTCAAGTGATAATGCCTCTCCGCTAAGTTTTAACATAACTCTTTTCACTGATTTACCCCTCTGCTTACAAACTCAACTAAGGAAGGTGTAGCTATCCTTAAAAAATATTTAAGTCAGCTTATTATATCATATATATGTATGTTTGAAAAGACGCTACGATCTAAGTAAATAAATGTTACAGCTCAGGTAGGTTATTCATCTTTGTAAAAAAATTATAAATGTTTATATTTTTATTTTACAAATACCGCACTAAGTTGTAGAACTCATACCTGTGTAAAGCTTATAATATCTTCCCTTTTGGCTAAGCAGCTCTTCATGGCTGCCTCTTTCTATTATCCTGCCATGCTCCAAAACCATAATACAATCAGCATTTCTTATAGTCGAAAGTCTATGTGCTATTACAAAGGTCGTTCTTCCCGACATAAGCGCATCCATACCTCTTTGCACAAGCTTTTCGGTATGAGTGTCTATGGAAGAGGTCGCCTCGTCAAGTATAAGTACCGGCGGATCTGCCACAGCCGCTCTGGCTATTGCTAAAAGCTGCCTTTGCCCTTGAGAAAGTGAACCTCCGTCTGCACTGATTATCGTATCATAGGAGTTAGGAAGTCTTTCTATAAAGCCGTGTGCATTGGCAAGTCTTGCTGCCCCTATACACTCCTCATCACTTGCCGAAGGTCTTCCGTATCTTATGTTATCCATAACCGTACCGGTAAAAAGATGTGTATCCTGAAGCACTATACCCAGACTCTTTCTGAGATCGGATTTTTTAATGTCTTTTATCTTTATCCCGTCATATATGATATTGCCCTTGTCTATATCATAAAACCTGTTTAAAAGGTTGGTAATAGTAGTTTTACCTGCACCTGTAGAGCCTACAAAGGCAATTTTTTGAGCAGGTTTTGCGTAAAGGTTTATATCGTGAAGTATGGTATGACCTTCCACATAAGAAAAGTCCACATCTTCAAACTTTATATCTCCCTTAACCTCAACATACTCTTTGTCACCCTTTTTCCATGCCCACATACCCGATCTGTCGGCGGTTTCTTCCAAAGCACCGTCTTTATGTACTACATTTACCAGACTTATATCTCCGCCGGTATCCTCAGGCTGAGCATATAAGAGGTTTCCAAGTCTTGATACACCTGCCGAAGCCATTATAATGGCATTGACCTGCTGACCGACTTGAGAAAGCGGCTGGGTAAAGTTTTGTACCAAGGCAAGGAAGGTTACTATCTCCCCGACAGTAATCTTCATATAGCCCTTAACAGAAGCTACTGAGGCTACTATCGCAATTACTACATAAGAAAACTTGCCCAATTGATTTATGATCGGCATAAGTATATTCGCATAAGAATTTGCCTTACTTGCACTTTGTCTAAGCTTTTCATTAATTACAAGGAAGTCCTTTTCTACCGCATCTTCATGGCAAAATACCTTTATTACCTTTTGTCCGCTCATCATCTCTTCTATATAAGCATTGATCTCACCTATCTGAGCTTGCTGTCGCACAAAGTGCTTCATTGATATGGAAGCCGACTTATTGCTTATAAACATAATTATAAGTATCATTGCAAGGCTTAGAAAGGTAAGCGGTACATTAAGTATAAGCATGGTTATAAACACACTTATAAGACTTATTATAGAGCTTAATATATTAGGCAGGGACACTCCTATAAACTGCCTTAAGGTATCCACATCATTGGTATATATTGACATGGTATCACCGTAAGGGTGTGTATCAAAGTATGATACGGAAAGCCTTTGCATATGGGAAAAAAGTTCTTCTCTTATGCCCCTCATAGTTCCCTGACCAATTTTTACCATGGTAGTACTTTGCACATAAGAAGCTATTACTCCTACGGCACATACAAAGCTCAGTCTTACTATAGCCTTATCAAGATTTGAAAAGTCCTTTTGACCGCTTTGCAGAAGCGGTGTAATGTAATCATCTATAAGAGCTTTAAAAAATGTTGTTCCAATCAGGATGGTAACAGCTACAATTACAATACATACAAGCACTGCAAATATTTGTATAGGATATCCTTTTTTTATTCTTTGAATTACCCAAAATAAATTCAGTTTCTTTTCATCCTTTGACTTTGATAAATTATTCATATCCTACCTCCGCATTATCAAAATCCGCCGAACTTTCAAGCTGTATATTAACTATATCCGCATAGATATCATTATTCTTAAGTAGATTATCATGCGTATCGAAGGCGTCTACCCTTCCGTCTTTCAGCACAATTATCCTGTCAGCATCTTTTATGGAAGATATTCTTTGGGCTATTATTATCTTGGTACAGTTTTTAAGATTATTCTTAAATCCCTGTCTTATCTTCTCATCCGTTGCAGTATCTACCGCACTGGTAGAATCATCAAGTATAAGTATCTTAGGGGATTTAAGCAAGGCTCTGGCTATGCAAAGTCTTTGTCTTTGACCTCCGGAAAGGTTGGCTCCTCCTTGCTCAAGCCATGTATCATAGCCTTTTTCAAATCCGTTTATAAATTCATCGGCACAGGCTGTCTTACAAACTTCTACACATTCTTCAAGGCTTGCATCTTCCTTACCCCATCTTAGGTTTTCAAGTATACTTCCTGAGAAAAGTACATTCTTTTGCAGTACTACGCTGACCTTATTTCTAAGTTCTTCCAAATCATAATCTCTTACATCTATACCGCCTACCTTAATGTCTCCCTCACTCACATCGTAAAGCCTGCTTATCAAAGATATAAGCGTACTTTTGGCACTTCCCGTACCGCCTATGATACCTATGGTCTCACCCTCTTTTATGTGCAGATCTATATCCTCAAGCACAGGTTTTCCCTTGCCCTGTGCATAAGAAAAATACACATGGTTAAAGTCTATGCTGCCTTCTTTTACTTCTTTTACAGCATCTTCTTTACTCACGATATCCGGCTTTTCTTCTATAATCTCGGCTATTCTTCTGGCGCTTGCCTCCGACATAGCCACCATAACCGAAATAAAAGAAAGAAATAAAAGACTGGTAAGCATGGTCATTATATAGGTAAATAATGAAGTAAGCTCTCCGGTACTTAGTTCATTATTTACTATAAGTCTTGCGCCGAAGTATGAAAGGGCTATTATAGCCGCAAATATACACAGATACATTGCAGGGTTGATTTTTGCCACATAATTTTCAGCCTTTACCGCAAGATCATATATAACACCTATAGACTTCTCAAACTTTGAAATCTCCTTATCTTCTTGCACGAAGGACTTTACCACTCTTATGCCTCTGATATTTTCCTGTATGTTGGCATTAAGTTCATCATACTTTCTGAAAACCTCTCCAAAAGCCTTACCTGCCTTTTTGATCACAAGCCCCAGTACGATTCCTAGGACTATTAATGATACTAAAAATATTATTGAAAGCTTGGGGCTTATAATAATCGCCATGATCATGGAGAAAAACATTAAAGCCGGCGCCCTCATCATCATTCTTATAACCATCTGGTAGGAATTTTGTATATTTGAAACATCGGTGGTAAGCCTTGTAATAAGACCCGAGGTTGAATATCTGTCTATGTTTGAAAAAGAAAATTTTTGTATATTGATAAACATTGCAGCCCTTAGATTGGCTGCAAAACCTGATGATGCCCTTGCTCCGTAAATTCCCGACATAATTCCGCAAATAAGTCCCAAAAGAGCCAAGGCAACCAAAATCATTCCATAATGAATTACCTTTGATATATCCGATTTTTGTATACCCAAGTCTATGATCTTTATCATGGTATAGGGTATCATAGTCTCAAGCAATACCTCAAGTAAGGTAAATGTGGTGCAAATCACCGACTCCACCTTATATTTGCCGAGTTGTTTAAATAATGTTTTAAGCATTTGCTAACCTCTTTATATCTGAATCAACCTTATGCACTATCCCCTCCCAAGAGTGTTCCCTTATCATTTCCATAATTTCTTCGGATGCCGTCTCTTTGCTTTTAATACTTTCTATTTGTGAGGATATTTCTTTAACCAGGTCTTTTATAAATTTGGGTTTATCTTCCTCAACAGCCTTATCCACATCATAAAGCCTCGGAAGACTAACATACTTAATAAGTCCTGAAGCATTTATTTTTTCACCTAAAAGATAGATAAGTCCCTCTATAGGAGTGGTAACAACCCTCATACCGCAGGCAAGGGCTTCTATATTGACAAGTCCCAGACCCTCGTAATATGACGGTAGCACAAAAATATCCATAGACCTCATTAAATCTGCCAATTTATTTTGCGGCATGGTTGAATGTATATGCATATTAGTAGCATATTCACTAAGTTTTGAAAGCTCCTCTGACTGCTCTTTATCACAGTTTCCCACTATATGAAATTCCAAACCTTCATACTTTTCATTAAGCCTCGGAAATGCCTGTACCAGCTCGTAAATCCCCTTGGAAGGTGATATCTTACCCACATAAAGAAGCCTTATAATATCATCCTCTTTTTTAGTGTCGCTTTGATAAAAAATGTCCTGTCTGAAACCTCCGCCGTATACTTTAAGTCTGTCTTTAGTTATGCCTATTTTATTTACTATACTGTCGGCGTCATTTAATGACACACAAATGCACTCGTCTGCTTCTTTTATATGGGGCATATATTTTTCTAAAATCCAAGGATTTTTCATAAGCTGTCTTACATCGGTGCTATGGGATAAAGTTATAATCTTTTTATCAGCAAAAACTTCGCATACTAAAGAACTCAGAATAAAAACATGGTGTGCTATAATAATATCAGGATCAAAGTCCTTTTTTATATGCAGTAACTTTTCTTTGAAGTTATTGATCCACACTTCATAATCATGTTCACTCATTTTAGAATATACAGTAGAATCATAGGGCATTTCATCACTCATTCCGGCTATGGGAAAAGGAATGTCTTTAGACTTGAACTTAAGTTCGTATTTTTTTATGTTGTCAGCCGAATCAAAACTAAAATCATCCTGTACCGCATATAAAGCCGCATTTTCATGCCCTAATTTATTAAGACCGTCTATCAATACCGAAAAATAAATACCGCTGCCGGTCATAGCCGGCAGCTGTGCCAAGGTATGCAGTATCTTCATAAGCAAAACTCCTTATCAACTTACAAAATCCGCACAAACACGATTTTCAACATATGGCTTTATAAAGGTTTCCGCAACATATACATGCTTAGGATTTTTAGCGTAACTGTGTAGATCTTCCATGCTTTCAAATTCGCTCACTAAAATCACATCATGTGTACTGCCCTCTTCCAAGTCCGTATAGAACACCAAAGACTTGATTTCCTTTATTTCTTTGCTTAAAGCTTCCAGATTCTCCTTCATTGCCTTCTTTATATCGGCATTATTATGCTCTTCTTTTACCTTCCACATTACTATATGCTTTACCATAAAAAACCTCCATCTTTTATAAAAAATCATGTTAAAAAGTTATAGTTTAAAGGCTGTCGCAACATTTATACGACAGCCTTTTTTATTATACACCCATTTGTTTTGCTACTTCTGCAGCGAAGTCCTCACTCTTCTTTTCAAGTCCTTCACCTGTCTCAAAACGAATAAATCCTTTTATCTTTATATTAGCTGAATTTGCCTTAGCAACTTCTTCCACATACTGAGCCACGCTCTGCTTTCCGTCCTCAGCCCTTACATAGGTCTGGTCAAGTAAGCATATTTCTTTAAGCTCTTTTTTAATACGCCCGTTTACCATGCCTTCTATAACATTAGCCGGTTTACTTGCCTCCTTAGGATCGTTCTGAATCTGCGCAAGAAGTATCTCCTTCTCCTTTGCTATATAATCAGCACTAACCTCAGTTGAAGAAGTGTATAAAGGCTTAAGAGCCGCTACCTGCATAGCTATGTTCTTGCCCATTTCAGTTATAGCATCTGACTTCTTGTCAGTTTCTATATCTATAAGAACTCCGATCTTACCGCCTGCATGTATGTAAGATACTACAAGTCCGTTCTCCTCATGGATCTTCTCAAAACGACGAATATTCATGTTCTCGCCGATTATTGATATCATGCTTGAAAGCTTCTCTTTTACTGTAAGACTTTCATCAAGTAACCACTTTTCATCTAAAAATGCTTCCATATTAGTTGCCTTAGACTCAAGTGCCTGCTTTGCAACTTCCGCAACATAAGACTTGAATGTATCATTCTTTGCTACGAAGTCGGTCTCTGCATTAACCTCAACGATAACGGCATCATGTCCACACTCGCATACAAGTGTCTCTACAATACCTTCGGCAGCTATACGACCTGCCTTCTTAACCGCTCCGGCTAAGCCCTTTTCTCTTAAGAATTCAATTGCCTTATCTATATCTCCTGAAGTCTCTTGAAGTGCCTTCTTACAATCCATCATACCTGCACCGGTGATCTCTCTAAGCTCTTTAACCAGTGCTGCTGTAACCTCTGCCATTGACCTACCTCCAAATATTTAATTTATATTGATTTTCTGATTATTCTTCTGTCTGCTCTGCTGCTTCAAGCTCTGCATCTGCTGCCTGTGATTCAAGCTCTTCTGTGCTTGCTGCACCCTGATTAGCTTCTATAACCGCATCTGCCATGCTTGCAACTATAAGTCTTACTGCTCTTATAGCGTCATCATTTCCGGGGATTATGTAATCAAGTTCTTCAGGATCTGAGTTTGTATCAGCTATACCTATAAGCTTTATACCGAGTGTATGAGCTTCCTGTACACAAATCTTTTCTTTCTTAGGATCTACTACGAATATAGCATCCGGAAGTTTCTTCATATCCTTGATACCGCCTAAGTTCTTCTCAAGCTTCTCCCACTCTTTTTTAAGCTGGATAACTTCTTTTTTAGGAAGTACATCAAAGGTTCCGTCCTGACTCATCTCTTCAATCTTTTGTAATCTCTTTATACGAAGCTGAATTGTCTTGAAGTTGGTAAGCATACCGCCAAGCCATCTCTCATTAACATAGTACATACCGCAACGCTGTGCTTCTTCCTTGATAGCATCCTGAGCCTGCTTCTTGGTACCTACGAAAAGTATACTTCCGCCTTCAGCCACTACATCCGCTATAGCCTTGTATGCGGTGTCAACCATGCCTACACTCTTTTGTAAGTCTATGATATGGATACCGTTTCTCTCGGTGTAAATGTATGGAGCCATCTTAGGATTCCATCTTCTGGTTTGATGTCCGAAGTGAACACCGGCTTCTAACAATTGCTTCATTGAAATAACGCTCATATTTTTTCTCCTTTTGGTTATACGTCCGCCTATCTTAAATATGGGAGTACTCTTTAAGCACCTCTCCCATAAGGAATAAGCGTGTTTTTTTAACCGGACTATTGTACTATAAAAAAGTATATATTTCAATAGTTTTTGAAAGTATTGAAATTAGAATTGTAAAATAAAGTTACAATTCAGGTAACTCATTCATCTTTATCAAAACAACCTAAAAATCTTTAATCTCATTTATAAATTAGACGAAGATGAATATTGGCAGTAACCTTTGGAACACTTACTTTAACACTGTTACAGTATCGTTAAGTAAACTTACATTAGCTATCTGGTTTTTCGGGCATACCACTACTTTTAAGTTAGTTAAGTCAACAAGTGGCGATATATCCTGTATATAATTATCACTGATATCAATATAACCTAAATCAGGCATATATTGCACAAAACTCAGATCTAAGATACCTTGAGTCCTGATTGTCAGTCTTTCCAAGGCAGTAAATTTATTAAGTATCTCAGCTATATCTCCTATTTTAATCTCTCTCCTATCATCCAAAGAGTCCTTATACATATATTTTATCTCATAGATATTTAATTCCTTCAAGTGTGGATTATCAACTATGTTTTCCGGACTTATATAAACGGCATTTTCAGTATCAATATCTATACTATCAAGAGAAGGAAGATTTAACAAAGGACTTATGTCGCTATAAGCACCTATTTGCATTTTTACTGATTTTAAATTAGTAAGTTTTTCTATTCCTGCAAAATCTCCGACATTTCCGTCTCCATATAAATTAAGCTTCGATAAACTGCTCATATTTGCAAGGTTTTCCATATTTATTTCATGTGCCAAACTTACATCAATACTAAGTTCTTCAAGCTGAGTATTATTCGTAACTTTGTCCAGTAAGTTATCGCTTACACTAACTTTTTTCAGATTGCCGAGTGATGAAAATTCAGGTATATTCATGCTTTGTTCTACATAATATAAGTTGATTTCAAGCTCGCTAAGTTCAGACAGTGTAAGTAAACTTGTGTAGTCCTTAAGTTTCTCGTTATCTTTAAGTATCAAAGTTTTAATAGGCTTAGCTGCAAGCACCTCTATGCTGTTAATATCGGAACCGTCCACATAAAGATAGCTTAAATCAGACATATTTTTTACAAAATCTATGCTCTTAAGACCGTCTGCATTATTTAATATTAGGCTTTCAAGTTGCGGCATACCATACAGTACCGAGTAATCACTAAATGTAGTACTTCCTGCAAGTTCCAGTTTTTTTAGACCTACAAGGCTTGAAAGGTAAGAATTATCCCTAACTATCGGTATTGCAAGGCTTTCCAGCTTATCAAGCTTAGAAAGACTGCTTAGCACTTTAATATCCAAATCATCATCCACATAATAGAAAGTAAGCTTTTCCAAATTACTGAACTTATCAACAAACTCATCCATATCAAAACCTTCATATATGTTTATGGAAAGTTCCTTTATCTGCTTTGTATCGGCAAACATATTTTCAAGCTCTTCCAAATATGTAAAACTATTAGAAGCAAAACTTTCAAGCTTAGTCAGATTAGATAAGGTAGCACTGTCACCGACAGTATATCCGTACTCTTTATTAAGATCTCCTACCCTGCTTATATCAAGGCTTTGCAAATTGCTAAAGCATTGGAAGTCTTCAAAATCAACGGAAGTATCATTGATAAGTTCTTTGGAAATATTCACCTCACCTATAGATCCGTCATTAAGCTCATATAAAATATTGCACTTTTTATCAAAACCGCTGATTCCAAAGGAGTCTGTAAACTTAATTGATTTTATTTTCTCATATTCATCCGAACCGATATTTTCTATAGGCTTTTGAAACACCAATTCCATGAACTTAACCATGGTCTCGGAACTGACCTCTGTCCTTGGAGTAAAGACTTCTTCTTCAGAAACTTCTGCATTATTCCGGTTAGATATACTTGTAATATATATTTTTGCAGCAAAAAACAAGATTGTCATAACAGCACCAACTATTACTATAATTCTATACAAATTCCCCAGATTATGTACCGTAGTTTGAGGTGTAGCCATATTGTAGTTATTAATAGTCGTATTAATAATTACCTTTTCATCTTTTCTTTCAGCATAAATGCCCGTACCGCAATACGGGCAACGAGCCATCCCTTCTTTAGCCACTTCTATATCAGCCTTGCAACCGGGACATTTTATTTTAACAACTTCCATTTTTATGAACTCCAAAATTATTTAGTTTCTCCGTTAATATTAATATCGGTTAAGAACTTATGCTGACTAAAATCCGGTATCAGAGCACCTTGAGTGGTTGTCAGCTTAAGTTTTTTCAGTGAAGGCAAGTTATCCAGAAAAGTATAGTCGGATAGCTCTTCATTATTTTCCAAAACAAGTTCCGTAATTGATAAATTATCTTCAAGTATTGATAAATCATCGATTCTGCTGCCTTCTATATTCAAATACTGTAAATTAACTAAGCTTGATAAAAAGCCAATATCTTCAAGCTCTTCGGCATTTCTGATAGTTAAGTTTTCTATGCTCGGCATATTATAAAGTACCGAGTAGTCGGTAATATTTGAAGCATCGGGTATGTTCAAAGTTTTTAAATTAACCATAAAACGCAAATCACTTATGTCACCTACCTCATCAGATACCTCATATTCAGAGGCTGTTATATCCATCAAAGTATCAAAGTGGATGTTTGATTGTAGATCCTCATCAACAATTTCATAGCTAGGAATCTGTGATGTAATTACAACCATCACTATAACAAAGATAATTCCAAATACAGCTATCGCAAGCAATTTATTATAAAGTTTATTCCCTTCTTCATCGAACTTTGAATTAAACTCTCTTGTCTCTTCCTTATAATTATAATTATTGATAATTGTATTATGCACAGCAGGTGCTTTCTCAGACTCTGCATAAAGTACCTGACCGCAATACTTACATTTGACCGCACCTTCTTCAAACACCTCAACACTTGCCCCACAATTGGGACACTTCATAGCGCTAAGTTTCAAAAATATTTCCTCCGATTATTCATGGAATATTTTTATTACTTTTTTAGATTATTTCTTTTTTTCATATTCTTTTTAATAATTTCAAGTTCTTCATATACATAGTCATTAAGTATCTTTATATATGTTCCCCTCATCCCTGATGAACGGCTCTCTATCACTCCCGCACTTTCAAACTTACGAAGAGCATTAACTATGACCGAGCGTGTTATGCCCACTTTGTCCGCAATCTTGCTTGCTACAAGTACACCTTCTCCGTCTTCCAATTCATCAAACACACAGGATATTGCCGTAAGTTCTGAGAAACTAAGTGTCGATATAGCAGACTTAACCACATGTCTGCTTCTTGCATCTTCTTCAATTTCTTCGTTAATAGATCTTGTAAGCTCCAAGCCTACAACAGTTGCACCGTATTCGCTAAGCACTATTTCATCCAAACCGTAGTTTTTATCCGTTCTGTATATAAATAAACTTCCAAGCCTTGTTCCTGCTATCTCTACAGGACAAACTATCGCCTTGAACCTTTCAACCTTATCCGGACTGAAACCAAGTATTTCCAGATTCAAATTCTCTTTTGTTGAAAGTATTGAAAGTATTCTTTCATTAAGCAGTTTATCTATAAACTCTCCGACTTCAACATCTATAAGTTCTCCGATATTTTCTATTTTCCCATCTATATGCTGACCCAATATTTTTCCACGCTTGCTTGTTATCACAATATTTGAATCAAGTATCTCAGATAAAGTATCACACACATCATTAAATAGTAATTTTTTCGAGCTGCTGCTGTGTAAAAGTCTGTTTATTTTTCTGGTTTTATCCAACAATTCTACGCCCATGTCAATTCCCCTCCATCATTGCCATTGTATAAACCTTATAAAATTTGTAATTTATTTCAGTTACTATGCTAAGATACCATAAGTAGGCAATATAGACAAGCTTTTTATTGTTAAAACTGTCAATTGTATCATTTATTTATCGTCAAGCATTATAAAGTAGAAATCTTATAGGCAATTTTATGAAAGTTGTTTGAACTTTTCGAACCTAGTGTGCTGTATATTTGTATTGAATGGTGTTAGTGATATCATAAAATTTGATGTTATTTGGCTTATACCCAAACTTAAACAAAACTGTGAGAAGAAGGCACAGATAATACATCCAAAAGCCACAAACAGCGCTGTTAAAAGAATTTCACAAAAAAACTATCAGCTATGTTTTGTCAGGTTTGCAACTTATGTGACAGATATCAGTTATACAATACACTAAGTATTATATGAAGATATTAAGACAACTAAGTATTGTTTCAACATTAAACACATCTTAAATATATATTAATGATTTTCTCATCACCATACCCTCGCACAGTTTTTTTCTAAGAAGCATCTTGTCAAATAACTTTTATTGTTTATGTTACCGTTTAGGAAGGTCATTCATCTTAGTCAAAGAAACTAAAATTTTTTAACTTTTATTTATAGGTTAGAATAAGCGGGATTTATAGACCTTTTAATTCTAAATAGTGACCTACAATCACAAAATTTTGAAGTTCCTTTTCGCTCAACCCTCTTGTGATAAACAAATTATCAAAAATCGGAATAGACTTGCTTACATCATCGCTTTCAATATGAAAAAATCCTGTTTTTAAATCAATACCAACAAAAATATCACCATTAAGTGTATATGCTACAACATCATTTATACTACCTGCATTTTCATGGAAATATTCCTTTGAATTTAAATGCACAACTTCCTTAAACTTTTCATTATCATAAATTTCTGCCGAATATTTTTTTTGAAAGTATATATTTAACTCTCTTCCACTTATTCTATTTGCTTTAAGAGAATTAAAATTCTTTTCATATAATTCTTTCCAAAATCTTAATTTCTTTTCATCAACTTCGTATGTAATCATTGTATAAAACACCTCCGCTAATTTAACTTTATCTCTGTTCTTTAATATACTTACAATTTTTAATTCTTTATATCCTTCTTTCTTGGCATCTTTTGAAATCAGAAAATAAATCTACTTTAATAGCTTAGGTACTTTAATCATTTTTCATACACCGACTCTCTCCAACCACTTTTTGATATCCTTTATTGATACATTTGGTAAAAGCAGCATTTGCTCCTCTATTACTTCTCCACACCCTTGCACAGCATCTCCCTCACCGTAGGTATAAAGAAAACATCTTGTACTTCAATCTTTTTAGCGTTTAGTACTTTTTTCAGAGCGAGTTATAAATTGCACAGACGAGGACTTGTTTGAACGCAGTCTGCCTGTTTTTGGCAGACAAGTGAGTTCCGCAGTCTGTGCCAATTTATCGAAGCTTTGAGAAAAGTACTGCGAGTAAGATTGAATACAAGATGGTTTCTCACTACTTCTCTACATTCTACTTTTCCACATCCTCCACATGCCTGCAATTCTCCGCCGCACATATAACCTTACTTCCCTTAACTACAGTATATGAGCCGCATTTTGAACATTTTTTATCTGTCGGTTTCTGCCATGACATAAATTCGCAGTCGGGATTTTTCTCACAGGCATAATAAATTCTACCCTTTTTAGTCTTTTTAAGCAGTACCTCGCAGCCGCATACCGGGCAGGCAACTCCTATTTTTTCAAGATAGGGTTTTGTATTTCTACACTCAGGAAAGCCGGGACAGGCAAGGAATTTACCGTGCGGACCGTACTTTACAAGCATATTTTTACCGCAGTTTTCACAGATAACATCAGTAACTTCATCCGCTATTTTGACATTCTCAAGCTCCTTTTCTGCCTTAAGTACCGCAGTATCCAAGTCAGGATAAAAATTTTCTATAATTATCTTCCAGTCAAGTTTACCGTCTCCTACATTGTCCAAAAGACTTTCAAGATTGGCGGTAAACTCTTTATTTACTATACTTGGGAAATGCTCAACCATAATTTTATCTACGATTTGACCAAGCTCCGTAATATAAAGAGTCTTCTTCTCTTTTTCAACATATCTTCTTGCAATTATAGTACTTATGGTAGGTGAGTAAGTAGAAGGTCTTCCTATTCCCTGTTCTTCAAGTGCCTTAACAAGCGCCGCCTCCGTAAAATGTGCCGGTGCCTGAGTAAAGTGTTGTTTTTTATCTATGGCTTTAAGCTCAAGTATATCTTTTTCTTTTAAGGCTTCCAAATTCTTGTCTGTAGGGTTATCATCCTCACCGTCAGTATACACGCTTAAGAATCCGTCAAATAAAAGATTGGATCCTGCCAAGCCAAAGGCATATTCTCCTGCCTTTATTTTTACTGAAAGAGTGCTGTATACCGCATCACTCATACGACTTGCACAAAATCTTTTCCAAATCAACTGATATAATCTGAACAAGTCCCTGCTTATCAGATCCTTTACAAACACAGGTGTCAGGCTGATATCTACAGGTCTTATAGCCTCATGTGCATCCTGTATCTTTGTTCCTGTACTTGACTTTGCCAAAGCTTGCGCTACATATTTTTCCGAATAATTACTTTTTATAAACTCTCTTGCCGCCTTATCCGCCTCATCCGAAACTCTTGTCGAGTCGGTTCTAAGGTAGGTTATAAGTGCCATAGTACCTTTTGATTTAATATCTATACCCTCATATAATTGCTGTGCAAGTTTCATGGTCTTTTGTGTGGAAAAGTTAAGCACCTTGCTTGCTTCCTGCTGTAAGGTAGAAGTGGTAAACGGCAACGGTGCCTTTCTGGTTCTTTTTGATTTTGTTATTTGAAGCACCTCAAAACTTGCCTTACTTAGCTCTTTTTCAATTTTTTTAGCTTCTTTTTCACTTGCTATAGTAATTTTTTCAATACTGTCTTTGTTGTACTTGCCTTGAAACTTTGCCAGATATTTATTCTTTGAGTTTTTTAATGCCAGATCGGCATCCATGCTCCAATACTCACTGGGAATAAAGGCATCTATAGCCGCATCTCTTTCAGCTATCATATGCAGGGCTACCGACTGTACTCTTCCTGCTGAAAGCCCTCTTTTTATTTTTGACCAAAGAAGCGGACTTATTCTATAACCCACGACCCTGTCAAGTACTCTTCTTGCCTGCTGTGCATCAACCAAATTCATATCCAGTTTTCTGGGATTTTTTATAGCTTCTTTTATGGCAGGCTTAGTAATTTCATTAAAACTTATCCTATACACCTTTTTATCGGTATCGTCAAGTTTCAGTGCCTTGGTCAAATGCCAACTTATAGCTTCACCCTCACGATCCGGGTCTGTTGCCAAGTATATCTTATCCGACTTTTTTACCTGTTTCCTAAGTTTTGAGAGTAAATCTCCCTTACCCCTTATAGTTATGTACTTCGGCTCATAATTATTTTCCACATCTACACCCATAGTACTTTTAGGCAAATCTCTGACATGCCCGTTAGATGCCATAACTTCATAGGATGAACCTAAGTATTTTTTAATAGTTTTAACCTTTGCAGGCGACTCCACTATAACGAGATTATTTGACATATGACTCCCCTTTAACTACTTAATCAAATTTTTAACATAATAATTAGCAAAGAGCTGAGATATATAGCCCTTTAATTCAAGATCCAATAATACGGACATACAGTCACCGGTTTTCATACCTGTCTTTGCTAAAATTTCTTCTACGCTTGTTGCTTCTAAACCGATGACACTATACACTTTTTTTTCTTTATTTGCAAGCTTATTAATATCTTTTTTTATTAAAGACAGTTTTTTATCATAAATAATCCCTAAACTTTCTATTATACTGTCAGCCGAAAGTAGGATACTTGCTCCTCCTTCTATCAGCTTATTACAGCCCTTACTTAAAGGGTCTGAAAGCCTACCGGGAAGAGCAAAAACTTCTTTTCCCTGCTCCAAGGCATGACCTACAGTTATAAATGTTCCTGAGCGTTCCTTTGCCTCCATTACAAGTACTAAATCGGAAAGCCCTGAAATAATTCTATTCCTCATACAGAAATTAAATTTCAGTGAAGGAGCCGAGGGCGGAAGTTCGCTTATTATTCCAAAGCCCATATCCAGTATACCTGCATATATGTCAATATTTTGCTTAGGATAACACACATCCACACCTCCTGCAAGCACAGCGTAGGTGTTCTTACCCTCACCCAGTGCTGCCAAATGTGCTCTTCTATCTATGCCGCTTGCCATACCGCTTATAATGTCTATGTTCATTTTGGAAAGCTGTGCAGCTATATGCTTGGTCATACTTTCTCCGTAGCTTGAACATACCCTGCTGCCTACTATAGCTACCGCAGGTTTATTACTGTCCGGCAGCCTTCCCTTAACATAAAGATAAAAAGGGGCTTGCGGTATCGATTTAAGTTTTTCCGGGAATTCTTCATCCTCTATGCTTATAAAACTTATTCCCTTATCTTTCAGGGACAGATAGCTTTCATACATCTTATCGTAATTTTTTTTGCAATAAATAATATCTATAGCCTTTGCCTCATCAATACCCGAAAATTTTACTATCTCTTCTTTTTCCATAGAAAGAATTTTTGATAAAGGTTTTATATTTTCATATAATTTGCCAAGGCTTGCAACACCTATGCTCTCTATCCTTGACAGAAAATGAAACATTACTTTATTACTGTACTTAATATTTTCCATAAATTTACTTCCAATACCTTTCTTACAAAACTAATGCTTACTGAGCCTAATTTCTCGAAATTCTTTTAACTTACTTCCAATACCTTTCTTCCAAAGCTCTGTAAGCTATAGCTTCACACAAATGTTTATGCTCTATCTCTTTCTTTCCTTCGAAATCCGCTATGGTTCTTGCAAGCTTTAATATTTTGTGCAAAGCTCTAAGGCTCATACCTTTTCTTTCATATATTTCTTTTAAGAATTCCTCATCTTTATAAGTAAGGGAGCAGAACATATCTATATGCTGTTTATTCATTTGCGCATTAAAATAAATTCCATACTTTGAAAGTCTTTCAAGTTGGATCTGCCTTACTTCCTCTACTTTTTTTCTTATCTCTTTACCGGTTTTATTTTTAGAACTTTGTTTGATTTCCTCATAGGATATGAGATTTGTTTCTACATATATGTCGATTCTGTCAAGCAGGGGCTTGCTGATTTTAGAAAGATAATTTTTGACCATTCGCTCATCACAGTTGCATCTGCTCCTGTCCGGATAAAAGCCGCATTTGCAAGGGTTTGTTGCCGCACAAAGCAGGAAAGATGCCGGAAATGTATATGATGCCTGTACCCTTGATATTGATACTACACCTTCTTCCAAAGGCTGTCTTAATACTTCCAAGGCATCTTTTTTAAACTCTGCAAGCTCATCTAAGAATAAAACACCTCCGCTTGCTAAGGATATCTCTCCGGGCTTTGGATATTTGCCGCCTCCGACCAAGGCTTGCGCAGATATAGTGTGATGAGGATGCCTGTAGGGTCTTACCTTTACCAAAGCCTCATCCGGCGGAAGTTGTCCGCATATACTGTGCAGCTTTGATATCTCTACTCTTTCACCCATGCTCATCCCCGGCATAATACTGGGTATTCTTGCTGCAAGCATACTCTTTCCCGTACCGGCAGGACCTATGTAAAGTATGTTATGTCTGCCTGAAACCGCTATAATAGTTGCTCTTTTGGATAATTCCTGACCGTTAATATCTGAAAAGTCAAGTTTTTCATCATACTCGTCAAACTCGTTATACTCATACCTGACCGGTTCCTGCCCTCTTAGACTTCTTTTAATCAAATCGCAGGTTTCTTTCAGTGAGCCTACTCCATAGCAGTCTATACCCTCTACTACTCCTGCCTCCTTGGCATTTTCCTTCGGTAAAAAGATATGCTTAATACCGGCTTCTTTTGCTGCCATAACAAGTGCCAAAACTCCCCTTACCGGCAAAAGATCTCCTCCAAGAGAAAGCTCCCCTATAAAAGCTGAATTGTTTAATAATTCACTTTTTATAATTTTATAGGCTTCAAGCATGGCTATAGCTATGGGAAGATCATAGGCACAGCCCTCTTTTCTTATATCGGCAGGCGAAAGGTTAATTACCATCTTTCTTGGCATAAGTTCAAAACCTGAATTTTTTATAGCAGTTTTTATTCTGTCATGCGACTCCTTAACCGAACTGTTTACATAGCCTATTAGGGTAGCCTGAGGAAGCCCCGCTCCCACATCAACCTCACAGGAAACCATAAAACCCTCAATTCCCTTAAGACCTATTCCGTAAATTCTACTTAACATAGCCCTCCTTTTTGTATTTAATAAGATTTAATCAAATGATTTTTCAGTATACTAAAAACAGCAAGTTCCTGACTTTACTTAATTAATATCTTGTTTAAAACCGTCACAAGCATGCTGATTTTAAAATAAATATTCTCTTAACTTAAATACTCATAAAAATATTGATTTAAAAACAGATTTTCTTTTTTGTAACACTATTATTTAAAATTAATCCTATAAGACGGTCAGTAGCTAGAACACTACTACCTTGAGATTTTAAGATATAAGGAAACACCGGTTTAGCCGACATTTCCTTATAATACAATATACAATTTAATACTTATCAATAATAATATCAACTATACTATTATCAATCCTGTCCGAGTTATACAAGAGAGTCCTTAGACCTTTTAATATATCTTCTCTTGCCAGAGCACCCTCTTCCAATTTTTTATCGGACAAATCATTTAACAGAGCATAAAACCAAAGACCGAGAGCTAACACATCCTTATCCTTTGAGGTTTTAACAATCAAGGAATTAGCCTCTTTAAGTCTGTTAAGCTCAATCAGTTTCTCTATTTCTTCCTTGAAGACTGTCTGTTCTTCATCCTGCTCATAAACATTGCTCTCTTTAGACAATAAACTTCGTATAAACTTAATAATAATGCTTATCTGCCACAAGATCCAATCCTGTTCATAAAACATAGAATACCTCTAAACACAAAAACAAGTTTATAAACATAGTGTATCATTGATTTGGAAATATGTATATAGCCTAATTTGAGATACCTTACAAATATATGCTACTCATAACCTCCGGGATTTTTACTCTGCCAATTAAAACTGTCCTTACACATAGACTCTATATCTTCCAAAGCCTCCCAGCCAAGTTCTTCCTTAGCCTTTTTCGTATCGGCATAGAGCACAGGCACATCTCCGGCTCTTCTTGGCTTATATTCATACTTTATTGTTAAATTATTAGCCTTTTCAAAGGCATTAATCACTTCTTTTACAGAGTAACCTTTACCTGTACCCAAATTATAAATCCTAACCTTAGGCTCTTTGTTAAAAAGCTGCTCAAGGGCCTTTACATGACCCTTTGCCAGATCAAGCACATGTATGTAATCTCTTATACAGGTTCCGTCAGGGGTATCGTAATCATTACCGAATACACCAAGGCAGTCGAGCTTTCCGACAGCCACCTGTGTTATATATGGCAGCAGATTATTGGGTATGCCCTTGGGGTCTTCTCCTATAAGCCCTGACTTATGTGCTCCTATAGGATTAAAGTATCTTAGCAGCGTAACTGAAAAATCCTTATCCGCCACATTGATATCCGTAAAAATCTGCTCAAGCATAGCCTTGGTTCTTCCATAAGGGTTGGTAATCTCCCCCATAGGGCTTGCTTCACTTACAGGAACACTTTTAGGAGTACCGTATACTGTAGCACTTGAGGAAAATACCAATTTTTTACAATTATTCTCCCTCATGACCTCACACAGAATAAGTCCCGAGTTTATATTGTTATAATAATATTCAAGCGGTTTTTGAACCGACTCTCCCACTGCCTTAAGTCCGGCAAAATGTATGGCAGCCTCTATATTTTCCTCTTTAAAAACCTTAGAAAGCCCCTCTTTATCTATACAATCAAGCTCATAGAACTTAAGCTTTTTTCCGGTAATTTCTTCTATACGCTGTATGGAAACTTTGGAAGCATTGACCAAATTATCTACTACAACCACCTCATAACCTGCATTAAGCAACTCCACACAGGTATGGCTGCCTATAAATCCGGCACCACCGCTAACTAATATAGCCATATCAATATTCCTTTCTTTTAATTAATGGTGAAAAAGCCTAAGACCGGTATGTGCCATAACTATGCCGTATTTGTTGCAGGCTTCAATAACATTGTCATCTCTTACCGAGCCTCCCGGCTGTGCTATGTATTTAACTCCGCTTCTGTATGCTCTTTCTATATTATCTCCAAAGGGAAAGAAAGCATCGGATCCTAATGAAACATCAGTTAAATTCTTTAAAAACTCCCTTTTTTCTTCCTTTGTAAACTCATCGGGTTTTGTCTTAAGAACCCTTTTCCATCTATCAGCTGACAAAAGTTCTTCAACACTGTTATCACCTATATAGATATCTATAGTATTGTCTCTGTCCGCCCTTCCTATATCATCAACAAAGTTAAGGTCAAGTACTTTGGGAGCCTGCCTAAGATACCAAAAGTCAGCCTTGCCTCCTGCAAGTCTGGTACAATGTATTCTTGACTGCTGCCCGGCACCTATACCTATCGCCTGTCCGTCTTTTACATAGCATACCGAGTTTGACTGGGTATACTTTATAGTAATCAGTGAAATAAGCAAATCCCTCTTTGCCGCCTCGGTTATACTTTTATTATCAGTAACTATATTTTTAAGTAATTCCGCATTTATTTCGATATTATTTCTTCCCTGCTCAAAACTTATTCCAAATACCTGTTTTACTTCCGTACTTGGCGGAATATAGTCATTATCTATCTCTATAATATTATACTTTCCGCTTTTTTTACTTTTTAAGATTTCTAAAGCTTCATCACTATATCCGGGTGCTATGATACCGTCCGATACTTCCGGTTTTATAAGTCTTGCAGTTTCCACATCACAGGTATCAGAAAGGGCTATAAAATCACCGAAAGAAGACATCCTGTCAGCACCTCTGGCTCTTGCATAAGCACATGCCAGAGGACTTAAACTACCCTCTTCTACAAAATATATCTTTTTTAATGTCTCATCAAGCTCCAAACCTATAGCCGCACCTGCCGGTGAAACATGCTTAAATGAAGCCGCTGCCGGATAGCCGGTAGCTTTTTTAAGCTCCTTAACAAGCTGCCATGCATTAAGAGCATCAAGTAAATTGATATAACCGGGACTACCTGAGAGTACTTTTATGGGAAGCTCTTTATCTTCACTCATATATATACAGGCAGGCTTTTGATTGGGGTTACAACCGTATTTTAGTTCCAACTTTTTCATACAATAAAATCCTTTCAGCTATTATAGGCTTCTTTAGCCGTCTTAAATGATGTAAGAAGCCTTTCAGATTCTTAAAAAATATCTTATAACTTATACAACAAAGACCTTTAGACAGTAGACACTGCTAAAGGCTTTATTTAAGTCTTATTTATTCTTATTTATAATTTTAGTTTCATTTTCCCCTGTTTCAAGGTCAATATATCTTACAAACAAAGATACCTTATTATCTGCATCAAGGCTTTCCCAAAGCTTTTTGGTAAATTCTTCTATCTCATCCTCCAAACTTACACGCAGCGGTACTCCCTTAAAGCTTTCAAGCACTTCACTACTTTCCTCGTAGGTATGTATGAAATGCCCTTCTTCATTTAACGGTTCATCATAGTTAAATATAAATCTTTGACAGGAGTCAGGATCACCCTCGTTGCTTTTTAGTATGGAAAGTGCATAGGAAAAACTTTTATTATTAAATTCCATAAGACCTGATATCCTTGGAGTATAGTTCGGTGCATCAGGTTCAAAACTTCTTTTTTTAAGACTACTCTCCAAACCAAGCCCCGACTTTAATCCCTCGTATATGGTATCGGTCTGATCACCGTTACTTACTATAAGCTTGTTGTCAATTATTTTTACCGGAGAGTATATTATAAGTGAAGGGTCTGTAAGCTTGGACTCATCATAAGCTTCGGTCTTTATACCCTCACCTTCTTCCTTAAATACTCTGTTTCTCGAATTTTCACTTCTTCCCATAATAAAGTAAGCCACTACAGCCTTTTTGCCTGCATCCGTCTTTCCGATAATTATACCTCTTCCCGGATATTTTTTCGCTTTAAGTAGCTCATATAAAGATAACTTAGCCATTATCCTTCCCCCTGTTATATAAAATTATTCATTTCTAAGTGCCGCAAGCGGGCTTAGACTCATTGCCCTTCTTGCCGGAAGCGCTCCTGCAAGCATTCCTACTATTACCGCAAATACTATCGCTACCGCCGCAAGCCACAAAGGTATTCTTGCGAGATCTCCCGTCATATAGAAAAAAACTTCCGCAACACCGAGTTTATTAATTATAAAAGCAACTATATAACTTAGTACTACCCCCGATACTCCTCCAAAAAGCCCTATGAAACCTGACTCGATAAGGAACATATCCCTGATTCTGTTCATATCGCAACCAAGTACCTTCATAATACCTATTTCCTTGGTTCTTTCATATATGGACATCATCATGGTGTTTGCTATACCTATGGCTGCTACAAATAAGGATACCGCACCTATACCGCCAAGTGTTGCCTGCATGGTTTTGGTCTGGTTTTGAGACTGCTGAAGCCACTCCATTTCAGCCATAGCCTCAAATCCCATCTCTTTTATAAGTTTTTGAACCTTAACTACATTATCAATACTGTCAACATTGACTATAGCCTTGTTATATATTATATAGCTGTAGGGCTTGCCGTTTTTATACACCGGCTGTCCCGGTATGGGATTTTTTCCGTATATCCTCCTTAATGTACTTATAAGCACATCTACATTGGCATATACTCCTGAGCTGTACATAGTATTACTTTCATAATCGCCTACCTGCTCCCCCTCTCCGGCTTCAACTCCCGAGATATTCGCTATATATTTCTTGACCGGTGCTTCGGCAGTCCCCTCTGAAGTCGGAGCATCCGAGTCTGATGAAGAATTCCCCTTCGGGGTTGTCTGTTCAGGATTGGGATATACTATAAAAAAAGTTCCCTTTTTGTAATCTATATCTGCAAGGTCTTTTATATCATTGGTATAGGCAAAGGCTTTCTTGGTTTTAACATTATAGAACCTTTCCGTTAAAGACTTACCCACTGCTAATTTAAGTTCCTTATCATTATGGCTTGGCTTAGTGCCGAAGGCAAGTTTCATATTCTCAAGATATTCATCACTTACACCGGTAATAGTTACACTTGCCTCATAAACCCCCTGTTTCAAAGTTACCCCGTCAAGCTCAAGCATGGGGGATACCGATTCAACATGTTCAAGCCCTTTTAGCTTATTGATAGTTTCATCCTTTATATACACATCCTTGGACTGCTGTGCTCCATCCATACCATATATACTCATAGGATAAACCTCTATAGATTTTAATGATACGGATTTGTCTATGCTTTCAAAAGTAAGCTCGTTAAGACCTATTCCCAGAGAAATCATTGTAACCACGGAAGTTGTACCTATAAGAACTCCCAGTATGGTAAGCACTGTTCTCATCTTTCTTCTTGAAAGATTGCCAAGGCTCATTAAAAGTAAATCAATAAATTTCATCTATATCTCGTCCTCTGACTTCTTAGCCTTAATCTTTTTAAATATTACAAAGCCTGCTGTAGAAAGCACGATTATTGCAAGAATCACCCATAAAAGCACATTGCTGTACCAAGGTTTCTTAACCGGCTCGTCCATAGCCGGCATACCGTCATCCGGCATATCTTCCGTAGCTTCTTCAACTGTCAGATCCATATCCTTTTCCATAGTTGAGACCTTGCCTTCTTCATCTTCATACGATATGGTGATTTTTATTTTTTCATCTTCAGTACTCATGCCGGTTACGGATACCATCAAATCAGCTGTTTTTGACTCTCCCGCCTTTATATTGCCAAGATACATATCCACCGGCTTTATATAAGAGGCTTCAAGCTTTGCTGTAGTGTTATAAAGAGTTACCTTTCCGGTGTTATTTACGGAAAAGTTTACACTTGTGTCGGAACCTACGCTTACCACATCCGGCAGGGCAGTTATAGTTCCTATACCTACTCTTGCTATCTGGGTAATAGGTACATTGATAACTACACTTTCTTCGGCATTCTTAAAGTCCGGCGAATCATACTTTTCTTTTATTGTAAGTGCATAGGCTTTAGGATCCAAACCTGCTTTTGATTTGAATCTAAGTCTGATCTCCGTAGTCTTGCCTGCCCCGAGAGAATTTACAACTACCGAGTTGGCTCCTGAAACAGTTGACAATACCGGACTTTCAGCTACTTTTTCCGACTCGAAAGAAAACAGTATGTTACTTGCAGTTATGGTATCGGAAGCATTCTTCATAACCGCAATAAGCTCGAACTCTTCACCAGCTACTATTACCTCCGGCTCAGTCCTGAAACTGTCCACTATAATACGGGCTCTGGTTCTGTCATTTGCATTAAAGTCGCCCTTATTTTCTTCACTTTCTTTTTCCTCTTTGTTTTTTACATGAACATAAAACTCATCTTCTACAGACTGTATATCACCGTCAACCGACTCTCTGTAGCTTATCTTCATTTTTATAGGGTAAAATCCGGTGTAGGCGTCCTTTCTTATTGAGAAGCTGTAATCAAGCGATACACTCTCCCCGTAGGCTACCTTATCAAAACTTCTGTCATAACTTGCATCATTTATATCAAAGGGAAATACCTTAGAGTCCTTATCCAAAACCATTTCAGCTCTTACATCATAGGCTGTTACCTTACCGCTGTTTTTAAGCGGAATACTGAAATTCATAACATTAGGATATTCACCGTAAGGTGTAGCCTGACCGTCTCCTACAGAAAATCTTACCGCCTTTGCGGTCTCCGGCGTCTCGGATTCGTTGGTATTTGACTTACTTATCCATATATTTACATATTCCTGAGGACCATGGGTGCCGCCCTCTTTAGAATCGGCAACATATACCATTATACCATAGTATCCTTCCGGAACATCTCTTCTTACTCTTGCACTTAAAGATACGGACTTTGACTTGCCCTTTGCTATTTTTCCTATATATCTTCTCTCCGTTGTTTCAGAAGTTACTTCAAGGGGAAATGCTGTCGCCTCAGGATTTTCCCTGTCTGAACTTGCATTTATCTGGTCATCATAGGCTATACCTATCCATGCCTTTTCATAGTCCTGATCCGCAGTAAAAGTAAAGGTAATATTCATCATCTTACCCGTTTTTCCGGTAGGTATCTTTGTCTGGGTGAAATAATTATTGGCTTCTATGTTAACTATCTCAGCCCTTGAAGATATATTGAACATACTTGCAAATATTAGTATGTAGCTGCAAAAAATATATAATTTTCTTTTTAATCTTTCCATTTTTAGTCTCCTGAGTAAATTTAATTAGCAATCTTTCCGTCTACTATTCTTATTTTTCTATCAGCAAATTCAGCTATGCCCACATCATGAGTAACCATGATCAGCGTTTGATTTTCTTCTCTTACAATACTTCTCATAAGCTCAAGGACCTCGCCGCTTGTCTTTGTATCCAAATTTCCTGTCGGCTCATCCGCAAATATTATCTTGGGCTGCATGGCAAGTGCCCTCGCTATTCCTACTCTTTGCTGCTGACCTCCACTCATTTGAGAACCCTTATGATACATATACTTCTCCAAACCTACAAGCTTAAGATATTTTTTAGCCAATTCTTTTCTTTTTTTAGTGTCAACTCCTCTAAACATAAGCGGCATGGCTACATTATCCACCGCATCCATGGTTTGAAGTAAATTGTAGGATTGAAATATAAAACCTACATTAAGTCTTCTGAACTTCACAAGCTGATTTTCAGACAGTTTTTCTATATGCGTGCCGGCTATTATAACCTCACCCTTACTCGGTTTTTCCAAGCCTGCAAGCATATTAAGAAGAGTTGATTTTCCCGAACCCGATGGTCCTACTATAGCACAAAACTCTCCTCTTTTTATATTAAAATCAACACCGTCAAGTGCATGAACATACTCCTGACCGGTTTTATAATATTTATATAAATTTCTTACTTCTATTATATTTTCTTTTTCGGCAACCTTTTTCGTATTATTTTCCATATATTTATAACCGACAATCTTTCTTATTATTAAGTAAAGCAATCTACTGCTAAAAATCCTCTGCACCGAAGCGATAATATGCTTATAGTTAAGGCAGGTCATTCATAATATGTAAACTACCTACTGTCTCTTGTATATGATAAAGCGGTGAAATATCATTAAAGTTTGGGGAGCATACTTTCCTTCGGCTCTAAAATTAATTAATAAACTCGGTTAAAAGCCTAAAAACATACAACCAAGACAGTTATTTATCATATATCTCACAGGCTATGATTATAGCACAACCGGGAATTAATTACATATATATTTGATATATATTTGATTGCAATATAATTAAAAAATCTTCCGCAATACAGCCTTATCAATAACTTATCCGTAAAAATGATAACAAATTTTTTCAGAAAAACAAGTGTCTTGTCAGATATAGACTTTTTCCATTTGTTTATTTTTTTGACAGTTGGAATTTACAAATTTTAATACCAATATTACTATTGCTATGTAAGAAAGCTTTAGTTATAATTATGTGCAAAAATAAGGTTAAAGTTCAGGTAGCTTGGACATACATATATAATATACCAAATGAAAGCTTGCTTTCAGGTGTATATTATATATGTATGTCTATCAGGCTAGTGCCTACATTCATCTTCGTTTGATTTATCAATAAAGTTTAAAAATTTTTAGTTTTTTGACGAAGATGAATGAGCTACCTGAGCTGTAACAACATAAGGAGTCCCTAATTATGAAACATCTTTTAAATCCTCTTGACCTTTCTGTAGAAGAGATATATAAGCTTATACACTTGGCACAGGCAATTATAGAAGACCCTAAAAAATATTCTAAAGTATGTGAAGGTAAAAAACTTGCCACACTTTTTTATGAGCCAAGTACCAGAACCAGACTCTCTTTTGAAGCCGCAATGCTTAACCTCGGCGGCAGTATACTGGGATTTCACTCTGCCGACTCTTCTTCCGCAACCAAAGGTGAAAGTGTAGCCGACACTATACGAGTAATCTCAGGCTATGCCGATATTGCAGCCATAAGACACCCTAAGGAAGGTGCTCCCAGAGTTGCTTCAATGTATTCAAAGATACCTGTAATCAATGCCGGAGACGGCGGTCATCAACATCCCACCCAAACACTGACAGACCTGCTTACCATATATTTATTAAAACACAGGCTTTCCGACATGACTATAGGTATGTGCGGCGATCTCAAATTCGGAAGAACAGTACACTCCCTAATATCGGCGCTTGTAAGATACAGTGGTATTAAATTCATACTTATATCTCCGGATGAACTGAAAATACCCGATTATATAAGACAGGATATAATCATAAAAAATAATGTCGAATTTATAGAAACTTCGAGCCTTGAATCAAGCATACCCGAACTTGATATACTTTATATGACAAGAGTGCAAAGAGAAAGATTCTTTAATGAAGAAGATTATATAAGACTTAAAGACTCCTATATTTTGGATAAACACAAGATGCAAAATGCTAAAAATGATATGTATATACTCCACCCTCTTCCTCGTGTTAATGAGATAAACCCTGAACTTGACAATGATGAAAGAGCGAAATACTTTGAGCAGGCGCAGTACGGAGTATACATACGCATGGCTTTAATTATGACTTTATTGGAGGTGGGTATATGTTAAATATAAGCGGACTTAACAAAGGAATAGTACTTGATCACATAAAAGCGGGAAAAAGCCTTGATATCTATTACCAACTGGGACTTGATAAAATAAACTGTCCCGTAGCGATAATAAAAAATGCAAAAAGTAATAAAATGGGAAGTAAGGACATAATAAAAATAGAAGGGGATGTTCTAAGTCTTATAAACCTTGAAGTTCTTGGCTATATAGACTGCAACATCACTATAAACATAATAGAAAACAATAAAATCATAGAAAAAAAGACCCTTACCCTACCTAATAAACTACACAACATAATAAAATGTAAAAACCCAAGATGTATAAGCTGTTCGGAAAGTTATATAGAACAAATATTTTATCTGTCTGATAAGGAAAAAGAAAGCTACAGGTGTTTTTACTGTGATGAGGACTACTCACTATATTAAAAAGTAGAAGATAAAAAATTTTCTCTCTACACTGATTTAATAAAAGTATATTACATTAAATAGATTAATTAAGGGACTGTTGCAAAATAGAGATTGTTTACAAGATGTAGTGGCATTTTAGAAAAATACCATCCTATACTTGTGGAAAATTTTTAAATGCAACAGTCCTTTAATTTAGCTATGAATACAGGTATATTGATGAAAGTAGATTTATAAGTCCTACAGCATGTAAAAATTCATCTGTCTTTCACAAACAAATCTGTGAATATAGTTAAACTACAAGCTGTTTTAAGACTTTCACTACACACTTTCCTTTGACTTAAGCTGACTTCTCTTCCTCAAAGTCGAATCAAGAATCTTCTTTCTTATACGCAAATTCTTAGGTGTGATCTCCAAAAGCTCATCCTTATCGATAAACTCAAGAGCCTGTTCCAAACTCATAACCTTAGGGGTTACAAGCTTAAGGGCATCATCCGAGCCTGAAGCTCTGGTATTGGTTAATTTCTTACTCTTGCAAACATTGATCTCAACATCTTCAGCCTTTGCATTCTGTCCTATAACCATTCCGGCATACACTTTTTCTCCTGCACCTATAAAAAGAGTACCTCTTTCCTGTGCATTAAACAGTCCGTAGGTTATAGATTCACCGCTTTCAAATGCAATCAAAGAACCGGTCTTTCTGTAATACATATCACCTTTATAAGGAGCATATCCGTCAAACTCGGTATTAATAATACCGTTTCCCTTGGTATCTGTTAAAAACTCTCCTCTGTAACCTATAAGTCCTCTTGCAGGTATGGAAAACTCAAGTCTTGTATATGAGCCCTGTATCTGACTCATGCCTTGAAGTTCTCCCTTTCTTGAGCTTAACTTTTGTATTACACTGCCCGAAAACTCCTCCGGCACATCTACATACACCAGCTCCATAGGCTCAAGCTTTTGATTTCTCTCATCTGTTTTGTATATTACCTCAGCCTTACTTACAGCAAACTCAAAGCCTTCTCTCCTCATATTTTCTATAAGTACTGATAGATGAAGCTCGCCTCTTCCTGACACCTTAAAGCAATCAGCCGACTCGGTTTCCTCAACTCTTAAGCTCACATCCGTATTAAGTTCTTTAAAAAGCCTTTCCCTGATATGCCTTGAGGTTACATATTTACCTTCCTGACCTGCCAGCGGAGAATCATTTACCAAAAAGTTCATAGATATGGTAGGCTCCGATATCTTTTGGAAAGGTATTGGAACAGGATTTTCAGGGGCTGCCAAGGTATCTCCGATATGTATATCCGAAATACCTGATATTGCAACTATAGATCCGATATCTGCACTTTGAACTTCCTGTCTGTCCAAACCGTTATACTCGTATAGTCGCCCTACCTTAACCTTTTTAAGCTTATCCGGCTCATGATGATTTACCAAAATAAGATCTTGATTGACCTGTATGCTTCCGTTATCTACCTTGCCTACTCCTATTCTTCCCACATATTCATTATAGTCTATGGTACTTATAAGCACCTGTGTACCTGCCTGCCTGTCTCCTGTAGGTGCCGGTATGTGCTCTATAATCGTTTCAAAAAGATCCGACATATCATTGGCATCTTCTTCAAGGCTTTTTTTTGCCCAACCTGCTCTTGCACTTGCATATATAAACGGGCAGTCAAGCTGTCTGTCATTGGCATCAAGCTCTATAAGCAGCTCCAAAACTTCGTCCACCACTTCTTTGGCTCTTGCCTCTTCTCTATCACATTTATTGATCAAACATACCACATCAAGGTCCAGATCCAAGGCTTTTCTAAGCACGAATTTTGTTTGCGGCATGGCTCCTTCATAGGCATCTACTACCAATATGACACCGTTTACCATTTTAAGGACTCTTTCAACTTCTCCTCCAAAATCCGCATGCCCGGGGGTGTCTATAATATTTATCTTAATGCCCTTGTAGTCAACTGCGGTATTCTTGGAAAGTATAGTGATACCTCTTTCTCTTTCCAAATCATTTGAGTCCATAACTCTTTCCGCAACTTCCTGATTATCTCTAAACACTCCGCTTTGTTTTAGTAATTGATCCACCAAAGTAGTCTTACCATGGTCTACATGGGCTATTATCGCTATATTTCTTATGTTATCTCGGCTCTCCAACATATACTTCTCTTTCTATTATAACTTATCATAAAATCTACGGGGTATAATATAACATTATCAATAAGCATTATCAAGTAAAAGTTACAACTCTTATTTTACCTTTACTTATAACAAAATTTATCTCTTCTATTTTATAAGGACTTACACTTCCCGCACTCTCGGCGGCAAGTCTTTTTAGGAAACTTTCTTCAAGCTCTTTTTTTACTATTATTTTCATATCCACTTCTTGAGTATATTCTACATCTTCTATATATATACCAAGGTTTTCTTCCATTCTTTTAAAATTTCCATACATATCATAACTTGACTTTATATAAAGTCTGAATGCCTCTTCTATTTTTACGATCTCCGTCCCTTCAAGTCCGTTAATTACCGCAGACTGATAGGCTCTAACCAATCCCCCCGTACCAAGCAAAGTGCCTCCGAAATATCTGGTAACTACAGCACAGATATTTATTAAGTTCTTTGAAAGCAGTACATCAAGCATAGGTCTTCCGGCAGTTTTTGAAGGTTCTCCGTCATCCGAGCATCTTTGTATACTTCCCTTATCTCCTACAATATAAGCATAGCAATGATGCCTTGCATCCCAAAACTTCTTTCTAACACCTTCTATAAACTCAAGCGCCTCCTCTTCATCCTTGACAGGTACTATATCGGCTATAAATCTTGACTTTTTTTCTATGATCTCTCCATGAGCCTCTTCCATACAAAGACAATAAACATCTTTTTCCATAAATACATCCTTTTTATTTTTCACTTAAAAGTATATTGTTTACAGTTTGGCTAGGTCATTCATCTTCGTCAGTATCCTGATAGATATATGTATAATATATACCTGAAAGCAAGCTTTCATGGGGTATATTATACATATATCTCTATTCTACCAAAACTGTAATGTATATTATAAAATTTATCAAATAATATCTCTTTTTACAAGCTTGATTTGAAGCGGCATTTTTAGGTGAGGCGGCGACTTTTATTCAAATATTGAAAACATTCGTTCGTATGTGGGTGTGGTATTAGATAAAAGTGTGCCTACACCTCTCTCCCTCTGCCGACACCTTAGTCACATAAACCGTTAAACTATCTTGCCAAGGACAATCTGAGACCGCCGGTACTTGCTTTATCAAGCCGTTAGGCGAAGATAAAGCTTAGTACCGCTGCGAGACGAAGTTAGCGAGAGCGTGTCCAAGGCAAGATATGTTTGTAACGGTTTATGTGATAGACAAATCATTATATTCTGCTTATAAGTATACAGCTCATGGGTCGTATATATAACATTACAGAATGAGCCACCTTGACCGTTAGCTTATAAAATTTACAGTTTTCCTATAAATTCAGTAAATACTGGAACTTTTATTTATACTTTGATATACTTATATGATTATATAGTTGTAGGGCATTTTCTTATGAACTACTGTTATATAATCACTTTTTGACAATTTTAGTGTAAATGTATTAGGAGATGAATAATATATGAATTATAGTAAGCGTCATAACACGCGTGAGATAGATAATTCCACATCTAAAAGTAAAAAATACATCAATAAACTGGTAGTAACTTTTTTCAAGACCTTGTTTATATCGTTTTTGGTACTGTGTATTCTTAGTATCAGTCTTGCATTCGGTGTAGTAAAAGGCATTATAGACAATACTCCCAAGATAAATATTGAGAGTATCGCACCTTTGGGCTTTGCAACTACAGTATACGACTCCAAGGGCAATGTTACCGATACTCTGGTAATGGCAGGTGCCAATCGTGAAGAAGCAAGCTATGAAGAAATTCCCAAAGACCTTATAAATGCCTTTGTAGCCATAGAGGATGAAAGATTTTGGCAGCATAAAGGTATTGATACCAAGTCAATTATGCGTGCAGTCTATGGTGTGCTAAAGCGCAGCAACTTGGGTGGCGGATCTACAATTACTCAGCAGCTTATTAAAAACAATGTGTTTAACGGCGGTAGAGAATCAAGCTTTGGAGCCAAACTTGAAAGAAAGCTGCAAGAGCAGTACCTTGCCTTGGAGCTTGAAAAAAACATGGATAAAAAGCAAATCATTACCAATTACCTTAATACCATCAACCTTGGAAATAACGCCCTTGGTGTTAAGGTGGCTTCAAGAAGGTACTTCGGTAAGGAAGTTTCAGACTTGACCTTATCAGAAGCTACAGTACTTGCAGGTATTACTCAAAACCCAAGCAAGTATAACCCTATAAGCGGTAGGGTGAAAAATGAAGAAAAAAGAAAAGTTATCTTAAGTTATATGTTAACACAGGGTTATATTACCAAAGAAGATATGGACAAAGCTTTGGCTGATAATGTATATGACCGTATTCAAAATGTTAACACGGTAACAAAGGAAACTCCGGGCAATATTTACAGTTACTTTACTGACGAATTAACCGAACAGGTAATGAGTACACTTATGAATAAGCTCGGCTACTCGGAAACTCAAAGCTATAACTTACTTTATGGCGGAGGACTTTCAATATATACAACTCTCGATCCGGATTTACAACAAATAGTTGAAGAAGAGGTCAATAATCCGGATAATTATGATATCACAAAATACTCAGCTGAATACAGACTTTCAGTGGAGCATGCAAGTACAGGAATACAGCATTATTCTGAAAAGGATATCATGCAATATCATAAAAATGTGCTAAAGGATGATTTTGACGGTCTATACAAATCCGAAGAAGCGGCAAGGGCGGATGTCGATAAATACAAGGCTTCCGTAGTACAGGAAGGTGACAGAGTAATCGGCGAAAGCTTCTCACCCATACTTCAGCCTCAGGCATCATTTGTATTAATGGATCAAAAAACAGGTGAAGTCAAGGCTTTAATAGGAGGAAGAGGTCCTAAGAACGCTTCTCTTACACTGAACAGAGCAAGCAATACCTTAAGACAGCCCGGATCGACTTTCAAGGTACTTTCCGCCTTTGCTCCGGCTATTGATGCAAAGGGAGCTACACTTGCAACCACCTACTATGACGAAGAATATACCGTAGGTAAGAAAACTATTTCAAACTGGTACTCTTCAAGGGGCTATCTTGGCTATTCCAATATAAGAGAGGGCATCATATACTCTATGAATGTAGTTGCAGCCCGTTGCTTGATGGAAACGGTGACTCCAAGGCTTGGCGTAGAATATTGTAAGAATTTCGGTATTACTACATTGACAGACAATGATTACAGTGCTTCCGTTGCACTCGGAGGTTTGTACAGCGGTGTAAGCAACCTTGAGCTTACCGCAGCCTATGCAGCCATAGCTAACGGCGGTACTTATACGGAACCTATTTTCTTTACAAAGATAGTTGACCATAACGGTAAGGTGCTGATAGACAATACTCCTACTACCAGAAGGGTCATCAAGGAATCAACCGCCTTCCTTTTGACAGATGCCATGAGGGAGTCTATGATAAGCAACAGAAAGTTTGCAAGATCGGCTGTAAGTGTTAATTCAACAAGTACAAAGGCTCATCTTGACAATATGAGTTGTGCCGGAAAGTCAGGTACTACCTCAAAAAGTAATGACATTTGGTTTGTAGGTTATACTCCATATTATACCGGCGGTATATGGTCGGGCTTTGATGAAAATCAAAAACTTGGTGAAGAAAGCAGCGGAACCTCCTATCATAAAATTATCTGGAAAAAGATCATGACCAGAGTTCATGATACTAAAGAGCTTAAAAATGTAGAATTCACTAAACCGGCGGATATAGAAACTGCCACTATATGCAGGAAGTCAGGTAAACTTCCTATATCCGGGGTATGCTCCTCCGACCCCAGAGGCAATGCCACCTATACTGAATATTTTGCCAAAGGTACCGTACCTACAGAAAAATGTGATGTGCACAGCAGTATAAAAGTTTGTTCCGAATCAGGTCAAAGACCTACTTCATTTTGTCCGAGTACAAGAAGTAAAACTATAATGAAACTTCCCGACAGTAACAGCACCACGGATGATTCATACTTCTCCTATCCGTCTAAGTGCAGTATTCACACAGGAGCACCGGCTCCGTCAGAATCGGATGCCTCGGATATAAACTCACCGCCAAGTTCAGGCGGAAACAGTTCTACAGGTTATGGTCCGGGCTATGTAAACTAAAAAACTCTATGTGCATCATTCGAAAATAAGTATACAAAAATGATGAATATTTTTCTGAGTCTATAAATCAAAAATCCTCAGCGTAGTGCATACTACACTGAGGATTTTTAATTTATGAAATCATTAAAATAATCAATTTTTTGCTGTGCTTATTTACAAGATACGCACAGGGTCAAACACCCACTTTATCAAGTAAAGTTCGTATTTGACCCACAAATTTTCATTATATAACAATATACTTTGCCTATTAATACCCTCTTTCAGTCTTAGCTAACTTCGCCTCATTACTGTCCGGATAATTAATAATTATATCTCCGAATATCGTATTGGCACTTTGTGAATCTCCGCTCAGCTTATAAGCCATAGCCTTCTTATATAATGCAGCTACAAATGAAGGTGAAATTGCAAGGCTTTTATCATAATAAAGTATTGCATTGGCATAGTCTCCCGCCCCGTAATAACTATCTCCCTTGGCAAGCAAAAGCTTAGGACCGTCCTGCTTTATCTTTGCACTTAATTCATTATATATGGAGTTAGGAGAAACTCTGCTGCCGTCATCTATATCCATAAGCTTTTCCGTATCAAGCCCGGCAAAAAGAAATGCCGCCTGTGTAAAATCTTCTTTTCTATATGCATCCAGTATACCTATCAGAAGTTGATACTGTGTTATCTGGTAAGTACTTGACTCATCAGAAGTATTGGCGTTTTCCGTAAGATGGTCTATCTCTGCCTGAAGGCTATCCTTCGCCTCTGTAAGCTCATCTATCTTGGCATTGGATGCACTCAGTTTATCACTTATTGACATAATTTCAGAATTGTGTACTGTATTCATCCTATTTTTTACGGTAGGCATATATAAAAATATAATACTTGTAGCGCCTATCAAAAGCCCTATCAGTATATTGACTGCGGTATGCCAACCGAAACCTTCGGAATATCCCTTAGGTATTATAACATCCTCTTCCAAAAGCTTGGACATACGCTTGCTTTCAAACTGCCGGTTTCTGCTTACATCGGGCTTTCCGCCTTCTCTAAGCTTTGCAGCGTAAGATAGCGCTATCGGATTGCTCTTATCCACATTAAGCACCGCTTTTATACACTTTCCGGCTTTTTTGTAATCTCCGTACTCCATGGCAAGCAGTGCCAAAAGTAATTGCGCATTAATATACTTAGGACTTGTCTCCGTGATCCTGTTAAGCATTATAATAGACAGATCCTTACTGTTTGAGGTTGCATTGGATAAGGCAAGATTATACTTTCCTATATTTTGCTCATGCTTTTCAAGTTCACCTCTGCTGTCTCTGAGTATTCTGATATATTTTATTGCTATATTCTTTTCACTGCTTATATTACTGCTTATGACCCATTGAACCAAGGCTTCAGCCGCTTCACCGATCTCATAATATATAAGTCCCAAAAGATTTCTTGCAGGAATATTTTGCTTATTAAACTGTAAAGAGTATTTTATATATGTAATAGCCATTGACAAGTTTCGGCTTTTAGCATGGCTAAGCGCCAAATTATAGTAGCTATTGGATATATACACGCATCTTCGCTTTACACTCATTAAGAACGCCCCTCTGATTCAAGCTGTATAATTCTTGATATAATATCTGCCATATCATGCATATCTGTTCTGACTATTTCATCTTCTACCTTGGATATCTCAAGGCTGGGTTTAAAACGAGCCAATTCTTCATCAAAATTTATCATATAGAAACCTCCTATTAGCGTTTCTCCAAAGCTACAAGTTGTTCCCTAAGCTGCTCTAGCATCTTAGTATACTTATCAAGCTTTTCTTTTTCTTCCTCTATCTTACTTGCAGGAGCCTTGGATATAAACTTTTCATTTCCAAGCATATTATTGACCCTATCAAGTTCTGCAAGTAATTTTACTTCTTCTTTTTTAAGTCTTTCTTTTTCTTTTGCTACATCTACCAAGTCTTCAAAAGGTATGTATATATCGGCGCCTGCTATAACTGCGGATACTGCATCATCAGGAACATTCGCCTTGTCCGCCTCTATATAAAGCTCATTGGCACCTGCCAAACTCATAAATATAACTCTTGACTCTTCAAATACATCTCTAACTTCTGCTTCCTTGCTGATAAGATGTACACCGAGTTTTTTACTTGGAACTACATTCATGGAAGTTCGTATATTTCTTATAGCTCTGACAGCCGCCTTTATACTTTCCACCTTATCTTCATCCGCCTTCATATCCCAAGCCTCATCATATACAGGCCACTTGGATATCATGATGCTTTCTTCATCACTTAAGTTTAAGAAGATCTCTTCTGTAATAAAAGGCATAAACGGATGTAAAAGCTTAAGCATATCTATAAGTACCTTCTTTAACACCCAAAGTGCGGTTTCTCTGCTTTCATCTGCTTCATTCCAAAGTCTTGGCTTTAGCATCTCTATATACCAATCACAGAACTCTTCCCATAAAAAGTCATATATCTTTGAAAGTGCTATACCAAGCTCATACTTATCCAAATTCTCGGTAACTTCTTTCACTATACCATTACTTTTTGACAAAATCCATTTATCTTCTATTTTAAGCTTGCTCTTATCAAGTACAGGCTCTTTGTCATCTTTTACATTCATCATTATAAATCTTGATGCATTCCAGATTTTATTAGCAAAGTTTCTGCTTGCCTCTACTTTTTCAAAGTAAAACCTCATGTCATTACCCGGAGCATTACCCGTCATCAAGGTCATACGAAGCGCATCGGCACCGTACTTATCTATAACTTCAAGCGGATCTATGCCGTTGCTTAAAGACTTACTCATCTTTCTTCCTTGAGAGTCTCTTACAAGCCCATGTATAAGTACAGTATTAAAAGGCTCCTTACCGGTTTGCTCCAAAGCGGAGAATACCATTCTTACTACCCAGAAGAATATAATATCATAACCTGTAACAAGTACATCTGTCGGATAGAAATAAGACAGCTCCTTAGTATCCTTTGGCCAGCCTAAGGTTGAAAAAGGCCAAAGTGCGGATGAAAACCATGTATCAAGCGTATCCTCATCCTGTATAAAGTCTTTTTCCTTAGCACATACTGGGCAATATGTCGGCTTCTTGCTTCCCACTTCCATATGCTTACATTCACTACAATAATAAGCCGGAATCCTGTGTCCCCACCAAAGCTGTCTTGAGATACACCAGTCTCTTATATTCTCAAGCCAATGCAGATATATCTTTGAAAAACTCTCAGGTACAAACTTGAGGCTTCCGTTCTTAACAGATTCTATGGCAGGCTTTGCCATTTCTTCCATTTTGACAAACCATTGTGGCTTTATCATAGGCTCAACAATCGTCTTGCATCTGTCATGAGTACCTACACTGTGCTTATGTGCTACGGTCTTAACCAAAAGCCCCTGACTCTTAAGATCTTCAACTACCGCCTTTCTTGCCTCATATCTGTCCATATTATGATACTTTGAGCCCGGAAGATTGATCTTACCGTCATCATATAATATGTTGATTTCTTCCAAGTTATGTCTTTTACCGACTTCAAAATCATTAGGATCGTGTGCAGGAGTTATTTTTACACAACCTGTACCGAACTCCTTATCAACATAACTGTCGGCAACAAGAGGAATCTTCCTTCCCACCAATGGAAGTATCAGCTTTTTACCTATCAGGTCCTTATATCTTTCATCATCAGGATGCACTGCCACCGCAGTATCTCCAAGCATGGTCTCAGGTCTGGTGGTAGCTATTTCTATAAACCTGCCCTCTTCACCCTCTATAGGATAGTTTATATGCCAAAAATAAGAGTCCATTTCAATATGTTCAACCTCCGCATCGGAGATAGTGGTTTGACATACCGGACACCAGTTTATGATCTTTGAGCCTTTGTATATATATCCCTTTTTATAAAGTTTGATAAATACATCTTCAACCGCATTGGAACAGCCCTCATCCATAGTAAATCTTTCTCTTTCCCAATCTGCCGATGAACCGAGTTTTTGCAATTGATTTATGATTTTAGAGCCGTACTCTTTTTTCCATTCCCAAGCTTTTTCAAGGAATTTTTCTCTTCCAAGGCTTTCCTTGCTTAAGCCCTCAGCTTTTAATTTATCTATGATCTTTACTTCCGTAGCTATGGCGGCATGATCCGTACCCGGCTGCCACAATGCCTCAAAACCCTGCATTCTTTTATATCTTATAAGTATATCCTGCATAGTGTTGTCAAGGGCATGTCCCATATGTAACTGCCCTGTGATGTTAGGCGGAGGCATAACTATGGTAAACGGCTTTTTATCTTTGTTGACCTCGGCATGAAAGTATTTCTTTTCCAGCCAGTTTTTGTATATCTTCGCTTCTATCTTAGAAGGATCATAATTTTTTTCCAACTCTTTCATAAATCCTGTCCTTTTCCTTTTATGTATTGTCACCTCATGTATTATGGGTATTTTCTTAAGTAAACTGCCTTTTGCTTTGGTATACCTTCTTTGCTCCATGTAGCGGCAGTCTGCTTATATCATATTTCTGTAATCCACCTTAAACCTTGAAATTTCTTCTATAAGCAGTTTTCTGAGTTTTATAGGATCCTTTTTGAATATATTATCAATCTCTTCTTTGTCTATTGCCTGTTTTACTTTTGTAACGGTTTGATTAAACTCTTCATCCCAATACTGCATAATATCGGTTCCCAGACTTTCTGTATACTTTAACTTAAGTCCGTCCCTTTTATCAAGGTATGATAAAAGATACAGTCTTTTTAATATATGCTTATCTCCAAGTATATTGTATGCCTGCACATAGTATTCGTATGCCTTATCAAACATAAAAAGATTGGCAAATGCACTGGCTACATTGTGATAAGTCTTGGCTAAAAGTTTATCCCTCGGATTTTTTTCCGCATACATCTTTATAACTGCCTTATAGTACCTTATAGCCTTACCGTATCTTCTGAGTCTAAACATATAGTCGGCTTTTTCTTTTAAAAAATCAGCTTTTTTCAGCTTTCTTAAATTATTAAGTTCCGACCTGTACCTGCTGATTTCCGAGCTTCTGTATATCTCGGCAAACTCAAGTATATAGATAAGCATACTGTCTTCAGAATGTCTTTCCTGACTCATCTTGGTAAGTTGAGCGGCTAGGATATTCATACCCAAATCTATATTTATAAACTCTATAAGACCGGGAGATATGAAATTATCAAGCACTAATAAAGGATGCTCATATATTATATAACAAAGCTCCTCTATACTGTAAATATTCACAGATAATTCTTCTATATAATAAGGCTTCTTAGCTTCATTTTCGCTACATAGTATTAATCCCATAAGTCAACCTCTTGTACCAGTCCTGCCTCACTTTTTTTATATATGTCGCCAAACCCGGCATCTTCTAAACTAAGTACCATGGTTCCAGCGTTCTTAAACTCTGTTTTTATATCTATCCTCATAGCCTTTTGTGCTCTTGCAGGCATAAAATTAAGCGGTATTTTTATACTTCTTTTTTTCTTATATATATCTATAGGCTGCAAATGCAACTCTATATCGGGTACGGAATCGGCAATGATCCTAAAAGATGCCTTTGCTTCGTTCCAAGCTTGACCTGCCCTTGCAAGCATAAGCGGAACTTCCTTATCTTTTCTTTGTATATTTATACTGACATCCGTATCAAGCCTTCCGTCACATATACAGATAAAATTAAATATAGGCTTATCACTTGCAAGATCCACTCCTCTTACACAGGCTCCTCTTGCAAAAAGATCCATATCGGAAAATACCCTCCGCCTGCTGCAAATTATCTTTTTAAAATTCACAGCCCAGTCCAAGCTTTCAAAGCCCTTTTCAGTCAACATTATAGTGGAAAATACTTTCTTTTTAAGTATTCTGTCCGCACAGGCGGTGAGAATCTTATCAGCCATTTTAGCACCGGCGGAATTATTTAAAAGATCAAGGTTAAATCCCTCATCCATATCCTTACTTTCAGCATATACTATGAACCTTTTTGCACTTTTACTTACCTTCAGTTCGTAATAGGTAAGCTTTGCATCGGTAAGACTGAATAACCCCACCTGATTATTCCATATTTCTTTTCCCTGACTCATAACATAGTATATAAAACTCTCACACCTGCTTATGACCTTTATATTTTGCTTCAAATATCCAAGGTCTACCAGACAGGAAGTAATTCTCTCCACTATATCCATGTCGATCTTCGGTATAGATACGACTATCTTCTCAGGATAACCGACTTTTAACTTTTCTAAACTGATATCTATAATCAACCTTAAAAAGTATTTGAGAATTTCCGCCCCTTGATACTTGATCCCATTTAATGTGGCAGTACCTCCTCTTATAGTAAGATTTAACAATTTATCAACTATAACACCTCTTCCGCTTAATGCCATTGCATAAGCTTCCTCTCCAACATACCATCCGTCTGCATCTTTCTCTTTGCATATAGCTGTCGGAAAGCGAAACGCCTTGTCATCAGCGTAGGACACTATGGATGTGCTATAATCACATATATCAATTCCAAAAACATGTGCTGTCATTATAGTAGCCTCGTTTCTTACATCATCAAATTAAAAGTTTCTCTGGCAATTTCATCATCAAGCAAGTACTTAACAAGTCTGTCTTTAATCAGGTTCTCATCATATATATCAACTTCTTCGTCATTTAACAGTATATCAATTTCATTGATTCTGTCAAATCTGCTGAAACTGAGAGCCTCTATAAGCTCTTCATGAGTTATAGACGAGCTTTCCATTAATTTCTCCTGTCCGTCAACTTCCTCATATATCATATACTCCCACCTGTCTCCGCTAAAGAGCAGTCTTTCCTTGATATATATGTTCATATAATGGTAATCAAACCTTTCTTCGGTAAAACTTGCATCATAAGGATAAACCCTGCTTTTTAGTCTTGGACTTTTTTCAAGCAGGCTTTTGTATACAAGAAATTCCTTATCCATTATATCCTGAGGCAGACTCACATACTTTGTGAGTTTCTTAAAGTACGGAAATACTATAGGATAAGCCATAAGGTTATCTATAATATCGCTTACCACCTTCTGCTGTTTTTCATCAAGTACCGCAAGTTCGGAATAATATTTTGTAATTGCCAACTGGTATATCATAGGTATGCTTGTGTAATCATCCAAACTTAGAATAGATTGCTCAAGTCTTTCAAATACATGTGCGTATATTTTTTCATCATGTATAAAGTATCCTACACATTTGACTGCAAAGTAAGCCTTAACTATTGATACACCGGTTTTCTTTCTGCTCACATACCATGCAAACACCTGATCTATATTATTAAGATTACCGGTAAAGAGCATATATATAAGCACTCTTTCTTCCAAATCATAGGTGTCTACATTATCAATAACCGCTTTTTCAAGCAGCTCGTACATATCCTTAATGCAGTGATTAAAACTTCTGCACAGATATTCCATTATGTTTATGTCATAGTTACCCTGCCTGAACACCTTAAAAGCAAGATATTTTATGACATTAGGGTCATACTTTGATTTATCACTTATAAGCTTATTACAAAGCCTTCTTGCACTGTCCGGACTTATGACTTCTATACCGAGCATCTGTATCATTTGGTAGCTTTCGTTTATATAACCCAAATTAATAAGCGTATCGCATATCTTACCTCTGTCCGCTACGGAAATATGGGTATCCATACTGGTTCTTAAAAGGAATTCATGATTATTGCTCACATTCCATATATCCGGACCTGAAGGGGTCTTACTGTCCTCCCTTAAGTAGTCAATAAGTTTTGACAAAATATTTGCCTTATATATATCGGACAAACTGTTATCGGCTGCCGCTCTTTGTATAAGCGTTACATCTTCCACAGCTATATGTCCGGCTGACAAAATAGAACTTAACTTTGCAAGTTTATATACAATATGCTCAGGATAGATAAGATAGCAGCGTTTCAATATCTCTTCTTTGTTTTTTATCAAAGCGGTCTTATCCGTCTCGACATAGTATCTTACGCCGTCTTCATCCTGTAAAAACACTATTGCATCCTTGGAATGTACCGGAACATAGTACAGATCCGGATTATACTTATATACATTCTCACCTTTCAGTTCCGGGTATACAACTATAATTTTCTCTATTCCCTTTTGCTCCAGCTTAAGCATTTGTGCCGATACGATATCCGGCAGTACCTTTGCAAGCTTACTGTCGACAATACTTACATCCAGCAGCTCATTATATATACTGAGAAGAGGTTTGGTTATAACATAGGCACTGATTTGCTCAAGCATAAACTGCTGTATCGGAGATCTGTAATCTTCATAAATCTTAGAATCCCTGTCCGCATATAAAACCACATTTTCATATAATAGCGCTTTATAATCCTGTGATAAGGCGTTGTCTCCCAAAAAGTATCTTAAAACCTTCTCCTTGAAAAGACCTGTTTTTTCTTTTCCCAGTGTATATATGTACTGCTCGTATATGCCGAAAAGCTCAAGATCATCATCAATTGCCTTTTCAAAGTATTTGTTTACATAGGCTTCTCTTATATCGCCTCTTATAAGTACGGCACATAAAGCTTCAAGATATGCAGCCTCTTTATAGTTATCATAGATCTTTTTAAAAAGTATATAGGTAAGGCTTGAGTATTTTCTTATACTCTTAGCCCTTTGTACTATCGCATCTACAATTTCTTTACTTAATATACCCTTATCCAAGCCGAAATTAAATACCTGTAGCTCAAGGTTGGTTAAATCATGCAGAAAATCCAAATTCTCGGAAATAAACTTAATATATGCAAGGTAAAGGAAGGGGCTTCTGCTGCCGGCATAAAATGCCTCATTAATAAGTTCAAACACTAAAGCAGGCTTATATTTGCACCTTCTGTCAAACTTAATCAAAAGGGGCATAAGTAAATAGTCCCCTTCAGTAATCATCCTTCTTAACAGCTTGGTAAGATCATGATTTACATTGTCATCATCTTCCATGATTGCTACAACATACTCAAACAATATATAATCGAGGACTTCCTCGTCCTTAAGTGCTATAACACTGTCCTTGAATCTCTCAAGTATTTCCTCCGCCTCTTTATATTTTCTTAACAGGCAAAGTGCCTCAGCCTTTAAGAAACTGTACTTTTTTACCTCCACTCCCTTTGAGATAAGCTCCTCAAGCTCCAGTATCATAAGCTCGGGGATAATATCATCCGGCTCATACTCATATTGCAAACGCAAATTAAAGTATGAACTTATATTCTTTTTATATGAATTGTTGACATTATCTTTTCTTGCCTGATTTGAAACCAGTTCAACTTCTATCCTATATGTGCTTACCATATTGGAAAATGTTATTACAGCCTTATTATGCTTTGTAGCCGGCAGCTTATCTGAGACTTCAAAATTAAAATAACAAGTATCCTTATTGAAATCATCGTTACTTAGCTTATTTTTACTTAAGTGTATAAATTCAGTTTCACAACTTACATCAAAGTTGCAATATCCCCAACTTTGCTTTCTTATCGGAATAGTAAAGGTCTTATCTGTTCCATTGTACGCAAATACATACCTGCTCTTTGCAAAATTGAGGCTTATTCTTTCTTTTATTCCACAGGCACATAAAAATTCTTCTAAAGCTATTGCATCTTTTTTCTTAAGTGCATTATATATAGCCCCCAGCTTTGTATCCTTCATAAATTCAGCCAAGGTGAAATCTTTGTACGCAAACAAACGAAGTGCCGTATCAAAGTCAACCTTCGCTATTTTTACAAATGCATCTATGCTATCGAGATTTTTAAGCAGCTTTTCAGTTTCAGTCATTCCCAGCCTGAATACATACGGAACAGTTATCTCTCCTGCATTAGTAACAAGATATATATTGCCTTCTATATCTTCTTTACTCAAAAAGCAGGTGTCATCCGCTTTTATATGAATTTTTGTTCTTAATCCTCCAAATTGAGATTCCAGTACTTTAATTCTTAAGTCATCCGTATAAGCAAGTGCTTTAAAGTATCTGTGATTTAAGGACTGGATCTCAAGTTCCAGCCTGTTTTCTTTTCCGTACATAAGCTGCACATCTATATACGCAGGTTTTACTCTAAGCTTTGCAACTTCACTTTCTACAATACCGTTTGCCAGTTGATTTATTTTCTCTATCATAATATTCATTCACCTATTGTGTTACAGTTATGGTAGCAGATATACATATATAATATACCGAATGAAAGCTTGCTTTCAGCTGTATATTGTATATGTATATCTATCAGGCTGCTGCCGGCATTTATCTTCGTCTGCTGTATGAATAAATTTTAAATATTTTCTTAATGAAGATGAATGACCTACCTAAACTGTAACCCTATTGCATAATGTAAAGCACATTTTACCATAAAAAAACTTGAATTAAAAGAATATTATGATATATTAATAGGCAGCTTTATTTTATAATAGGTTACAGTTAAGGTAGCTTGGATATACATGTAGAATATAACAAATGAAAGCTTGCTTTCAGCCGCATATTATACACCTATATCTATCAGGCTGCTGTCGGCATTTATCTTCATCCGATTTATAAATAAAATTTAAACTTTTTTAGTTTTTTAAGAAGATGAATGACCGGTCTAAACTGGGGCTATAATATGGTTATAAAAGGTTTATCTAATTAAATTTCAGGAGAATATTATGGATCTGAACTCTTCAACTTTGTATAAATTAATGGTGCTTTATATGCTCAAACAGGTTAATTTCCCTCTTACACAGACACAGCTTGCGGGATTTTTTCTAAGTTATGAATATACTAATTTCTTTGAAGTTCAAAAAGTTCTCTCAGAACTTCAGGAAGCGAAACTTATAAATATTGATACAAAACTTCATAACTCTTCAAGACATACCCTGACCAAGGACGGAGCGGAAACTTTGGAACTTTTTCGCAGCGATATTCCTGAGGCTGTTATATCGGATCTTGACAAGTATCTTAATGAAAATAAATTTAAGATGCGTGATGAGGTGAGCAGTATAGCCGATTACTACCAAGACAGTGACACAAAGGAATATATTGTTACTCTCAGGTTTTCCGAAGCCAAGTACGATCTTATAGCGATTGATATATCCGTCCCGGATGAAACTGTTGCTGAAAATATGTGTGCCAACTGGCATGGCAAAAGTCAGGATATATATCAATACATTTTTAAGAAACTTATGAATTAGGTAATTTTTATGATAAATGATAATATAACGGTAAGTATCTGCTGTGTTACTTACAACCATGAGAAATATATAGAACAGGCTCTTAAGTCCTTTCTCGAACAAAAAGTGGATTTCAAATATGAAATACTTATACATGATGATGCCTCTACGGACAAAACTGCCGATATTATAAGAAAGTATGAAAAACTCTTTCCTGATATCATTAAACCTATATATCAAAGTGTTAATCAATATTCTATAGGTATTACAAATGTTACTCAAAGGTATAATTTTCCTCGTGCCAAAGGTAAATACATAGCTATTTGCGAGGGTGATGATTATTGGACTGATAAGCATAAGTTACAAAGACAGGTCGCCATACTTGAGTCCGATCCCAATATCAGTCTTTGTTTTCATGCTGCCAGAGCTTTAGCCATGGACAGATCCTACCCCGAAAGCAATATAAGACCTTATAGAAATGACAGGTTTGTATCAGCCTTCGAGGTTATTGACAAAACCTCGGCATATCCGACCGCTTCTTTAATGTTTCCTGCCAAGCATATAAAAGAGCTGCCCGACTTTTTTGCTACTGCTCCGGTCATGGATATACCTTTACAGATTATTTTGGCTTCCAAGGGGCTCAGTTTTTATATTGATAGTTTTATGTCAGTCTACAGAGTAGGCGTTTCGGGATCTTGGACCGGTGATTTGCAAAAAGGTGACTATATTAAAAAGCAGCATAAATATTTCAATGAGATAAAAGCAACTTATGAGGCATTTGATAAATATACTAACTTTTCCTACTCTCCCGTTGTTAAAAATGCTATAAACAGGATTTTCTTCCTTATTTTAGTAAATACTAAGGACTATAAAAAGGTTTTGTCTAAAAAGTATAAAGTTTTTTTTGCCGAGCTAAGTCCACGAACCAAGCTTTTTATTAAGCTTGAGTATCATTTTCCCTTTGTATACAATTTTATACGAAAATTAGCATTAAGTTTTAAATCATAGGTTCTTGCTATTTTTTTACTTTTATGTTATAACTTACTGGTGCTAAGCCGGTGTGGTGGAATGGCAGACACGACAGACTCAAAATCTGTTATTCGCAAGGATGTGCGAGTTCGAGTCTCGCCACCGGCATAAAAAAAGCTGTTGCAATTTTTATCTTGCAGCAGCTCTTTTTATTTTATCTATTTTGTTCCGAAAATCCTGTCTCCGGCATCTCCGAGTCCCGGACATATATAGGCATCCTCATTAAGTTCACGATCTACATGACCTACATATATCTGTATATCCGGATGCTCCTTATGAAGCTTTTCAAGTCCCTCAGGTGCAGCTATGATACACATGAATTTAATATTTACTCCTCCATGCTCCTTTATCTGAGTAATAGCGTCTACTGCCGAACCTCCGGTTGCAAGCATCGGATCTGTAACAACTATTGTTCTTTCTTCTATAGGCTTTGGAAGTTTGCAATAATATGCATGAGGTATATGTGTAACTTCATCCCTGTAAAGACCTATATGACCGACCTTTGCGGTAGGTACTAAAGCCAAGATACCGTCAACCATTCCAAGTCCTGCACGAAGTATAGGTACTATGGCAAGTTTCCTGCCCGCTATACTTGGAGACATACAGTCTTCTATCGGTGTGCTTACACTTACATTCTCTGTAGGAAGATCGCTAAGTGCCTCATAGCCCATAAGCATGGCTATCTCTCCTACTAAAGAGCGAAATTCGTTGGTTCCGGTAGATTTATCCCTAAGTCTTGTTATTTTATGCTGAACTAAGGGATGATTGTTTATAAATATATTATTATCCATAAATTCCGGGCTTTAAAAAGCCCACCTCCTTTATTATTTTTATGTAAAACTAAAACTCGTAAAACACATGACTTCACGGTTCAGGCAGCAGATATAGTCATAATCCTCTAATACAGCCTGCTTTTTATACTTGCATTCATCTTCATCTAATTTATACATCTGCATTGCAAGTTTATTACTGTTTTGATGAAGATGAACGAGCTGTCTGAATTATAAGCGATTCTTAAGTATATTCTTAACAATAAATATAGCTTTTCGGGTAATTCTTTATGATCTGATTATCTGTCCTCTACATCAGGCAGTATCAAGTTCATTATAACACCTATTACAACTGCTATAAAGAGCCCTGAGATATTAAGTGTAATATCTCCCACATGAACATTTACACCTCCAAGTTGTGAAAATCCCAGTCCGAACACCAGTATAAGCCCTACTATTGTTAAGTTTCTTGAGTGGGTAAAGTCAAGATTGGACTCTGCAAGTGAGCGCACACCTACAGCTGCTATCATTCCAAAAAGCATAACCTCAACTCCGCCTTTTACCGGTCCCGGTATGGTCTGAAGCACAGCTCCTATCTTTCCTAAAAGTCCTAAAATTATTGCAAATACAGCCGTCATTCTAAGCAGTGCCGGATTATAATTTTTAGTAGTCGCCAAAACACCGGTATTTTCAGAATAGGTCGTATTAGCCGGACCTCCTATAAGGCCTGCAAAGGCTGTAGCCAAACCGTCTCCGATCAAGGTTCTGTGCAGTCCCGGCTCTTTTATAAAGTCCTTACCTACTACAGTACTGCTTGTTGTTATGTCCCCTATATGCTCCATAAAAGTAACCAAGGCTATAGGAGCGATAGAAAGTATGGCTCCCATATTAAACTTAGGCAAAGACATAAAGGGCACTCCGTTGGAATCTGTTGAAACAAAGGGTATGTTGATCCATGCAGCATTTACTATGGCGGAGTAATCCATTTTATAATAACCCATTAAGGAAAGTATAACACATAATATATAACCTGATAATATACCAATTAAAATCGGAACCAGTTTGAAGAATCCATGTGAAAATATAGAACATATGATAACTACAAATAAGGTAAACAGAGCAATAGAAAAATTCATAAGTATTTCAGAATTTACGCCGTCTGCCAAACTTAAGCCGTTGATAGAGTCCGATATGGCAACGGAAGCTAAGTTGATACCTATAACTATTATTACAGGTCCGGTTACAACTGCCGGAAATATCCTTCTAAGTCTTTTGGCACCTATAAGATAGGCAAGCAATGCAAAAAGTAAATATATAAGTCCTGCTACAAATATACCTCCCTGTGCTAATGGTATATTTTCTATGACCACCTTCCCCTCAGGCCTTATAACTGCGCTTAGTGCTGCTAAAAATGCAAATGATGAGCCTAGGAATACAGGCACTTGCCCCTTAGTACAAAGATGAAATATCAAGGTACCTACTCCGGCTGAGAACAAAGCAAGTGAAGGATTCAGCCCTGTGATCAAAGGAACCAGTACAGTCGCACCGAACATGGCAAAAAGATGCTGTACGCTAAGTAAATATTCTTTAGCAGTGAATTTATTATGTTTATTCATAATTATCCCCCTAAGTTTTATTTTTTCTTTCTCTGAAATAAACCTTAAAAATTCTAGCAGATAATGAATATATTTTCAATGTAAAAATTCTTTATACAATATGTCATAGAATAGTAATGATTCTTATTTTATTTAATCTTAATTCGCTTCTATTTATTTAACTTTTATGTTACAATGGTTAAGTCAATTCAAATCATTTTAGGAGGAAGTTTATTATGTATTTATCAAATAAGGTAAGAGGCGGCTTGTTTATTTTAGCCTCGAGCTTATCTCTTATCTTTTCATTTGCAACTTATGCCAGTTCTTTAGAAGGACCGGGACAAGCAGCTGACTCTAACTCTACAGAGACTTCTACCAATGAAGCTGCAATTGATGTAAGGTCAAGTTTAGCTATAACAAATTATACCCAGCCTGAAAACTTGAATTTAGACGAGGTCGTTAACGCTGCCAATCTTAATTCTTTAGGGGATAATCTTACCGCACCGGATACTATTACTGGAGCACCTATTATGTTCAAATACGGTATGTGGAATGTAGATAATTCCGAGATTTCAGGTGCGCCAAGCAATGCGCAGGCTTTTGCATATTCTCCGGGAGGATTCCCAAGATTGCAGATACATCATTCAGGTGTGGGCAGATATTATGCAAGAGCATTTAACCAAAATTCAGGTTGGTCTCCTTGGATCAATTCAGGAGAGGCTACACCTAACGGCGATTCTAACAATAAGGTTCAGGCTGTGCAAATTCGTGCAAAGGGTTACGGCGGAGTACTTAATGATATTTATTACAAGGCTGTACTTAGCAACGGTGCTGTAACCGGTTGGGGAAAAAACGGTCAGACGGTAGGTACTATAGGTACCGATGCTTACATAGTTGCTCTTAAAGTAGTTATGTGGGATAAGACAAAGGATTTCCCTGAAAGCACAAGCGGGCTTTTACTTGCGCCTTTCTACGAGGGTGTTTACAGAGATGCGGCAGGTGCGCTTCGCTATTCAAGGCCTGATGACACTGCCCACACAGGTTGGGGATTTGAGAATAATACTCCATACTACTTTAAGGATGGAGAGATTCAGACCGGTTGGCAGTATATAGACGGTTATAAGTATTATTTTGCTGAAGACGGACAACTTGTTACTGACTTGGAGCCTGTTATGGGGCTTACCAACGACTATGTGATCAAGTATAACACAGCTACCGCTACCATGTATATTATGGCAAGAGACGGTGCCAACGGATATATAATTCCTTATAAGACATTTATGTCTACCGACGGTCCCGATACTCCTTTAGGTTCTTATAAAATTTATGCAAAGTATGCTTGGAAGTTCATGCATGATGATATTTACTGCCAGTATTTATCAAGATTTTATAACGGATTTATAATACACTCATTGATTTATTATGATGCTCCAAGTCCTTATGCACTGGATGCCAATACCTATAACTATATGGATATAGCTCAGTCAGGCGGATGCCTAAGACTTAAGGCAGGAGATGCAGCTTGGGTATATCATAACTGTAAGATGGGAACTCCGGTTATAACATATTCTAACTTACATGAAAAAGGACCTGTAGAAAAACCGGCTATAGATACACCGATTCCTACAGATCAGAAATTTGATCCTACAGATCCGGTCATAGTTCAAAAGCAGCAGGCGGAAGTTGCAAAGCAGGCGGCTGCAGAAGCTGCAAGACAGGCAGCTGAGCAAACAGCGGGCGAACAAAATAATGGGGCTTAATTTATATTAAATAAACTTGTACTTACCAAATAAAAAAGGAGCTGTTGATACAGCTCTTTTTTATTTAAGTTATGACTTTATCTATTGCCTCTTTGCTTAATAATTATTCCTTGAGGACTTTTGCTCAAGAAACACTCATATTATCTATGATCTCATACACTTCTTCTCTACCCTGTTTAGTTTCAGACGAAAAAGCCACTATCATATCTTCATCCGCTACTTTAAGTGCTTTTTCTATCATTTTTATATGCTTATTTAATACACTTCTTTTTAACTTATCCGCTTTAGTAAGTATAAGAAGCACCTTATAACCGTGGTATTTTATCCAATCATACATCAATCTGTCATTTTCAGTAGGCTCATGCCTTATATCAACCAAAAGGCAGATCAGTTTTAATGTGGGTGAGGTAGTAATATACCTTTCTATCATTTTCCCCCACTTTTGCCTTAATTCCTGTGATACTTTCGCATAGCCGTAGCCCGGCAGGTCGACAAAATATAAACTGTCATTTACTTTATAATAATTTATAGTCTGTGTCTTTCCCGGTGCTTGAGAGGTTCTTGCCAAGGACTTTCTTTGCATAAGTGTATTAATTAAGCTTGATTTTCCGACATTGGACTTACCTAAAAAAGCAATCTCCGGCAAATCATTTTTAGGCAATACACTTGTTATACCGCATACTGTTTCCAAAACCGCCTGTTTTATATGCATAAACCCTCCTGATTATACTAAGCAAATGCTTTTTTAAGCACTTCTTTTAATTCTTTAACATAAACTATCTCTAAGCCGTCCGTGATTTCCTTTGAAAGCTCCTCTATATCGATCTTATTCTTATAAGGTACTATAACAGTCTTAATATCCGCCATCTTTGCTGCCAGTACCTTCTCTTTAAGCCCCCCTATAGGCAGTACCCTGCCCCTTAAGCTAAGCTCTCCGGTCATAGCCACATCAGCTCTTATCTTTCTTTGGATCACGGCGGAAAGCATGGCTGTTGCCATAGTTATACCTGCACTGGGACCGTCTTTTGGCACAGCGCCTTCAGGTATGTGCAAATGTATATCATGCTTATCATAAAAATCATCCGCCACCTTATATTCCTTGGACATTGACCTTACGGCACTTAAGGCTATACGGGCGGACTCCTTCATAACATCGCCCATCTGTCCGGTAAGCAAAAGACCGCCCTTGCCCGGCATAATACTTACTTCTATCTGCAAGGTATCTCCGCCTACCGCAGTCCATGCAAGTCCACGGCATATACCGACTTCGTCAGCTTCATTTGCCGACTCATAATTATATCTTGGCTTTCCAAGATAACTTGAAAGCTTTTTGGCAGTTATGCTTATACTCTTTTTATTTTCTTCAAGTATCTTCCTTGCGCATTTTCTGTATACCTCGCCTATTCGTCTTTCAAGCGTTCTTACTCCTGCCTCTTTGGTATAATTATGTATTATTTTTTTAAGTGCCTCTTCATCAAGCTTAACCTTGTACTTTTCAAGTCCGTTGGCTTTTAATTGCTTTTTAACCAGATAGTCCTTAGCTATATGAAGTTTTTCATTTTCAGTATAGGAATTTATCTCTATAAGCTCCATACGATCAAGCAAAGGTCTTGGTATAGTGGACACATTGTTGGCTGTGGCAATAAAAAGTACCTTGGATAAGTCTACCGGCAGCTCCACATAATGATCTCTGAACTTATAATTTTGCTCGGCATCAAGCACTTCCAAAAGTGCCGAAGCGGTATCACCCTTATAATCACTTGATACCTTATCTATTTCATCCAAAAGCATAAGAGGATTTGATACCTTAGCCTGTCTTAATCCTTCCACGAATCTTCCCGGCATGGCACCTATATAAGTCTTTCTGTGTCCTCTTATTTCAGCCTCATCTCTGACGCCTCCAAGGCTTATCCTGACATATTTTTTATCCATAGCCCTTGCAACACTTTTTGCTATGGAGGTCTTACCGGTTCCCGGAGGACCTACGAGGCAGAGTATCGAGCCGCTGCTTTTTGGATTTAATATACGCACCGAAAGGTACTCAAGCACTCTGGATTTTACTTTTTCAAGCCCGTAATGATCGGCATCCAGTATTTTCGCAGCATGACCTATGTCGGTGTTATCCTCTGTATATTTATTAAAAGGAATATCAAATACCACATCCAGATAGTTTCTTATAACATTGGCTTCCTGTGAGCCTGAGGGCATATTCTTAAGCCTGTTTATCTCCTTGGAAAGCTTTTCCTTTGAGCCTTCATCTATACTGAGTTCAGCCAGTTTCTTCTCGTACTCTTCTCCTTCTTTTTCAAAGTCCTCGTTAAGCTCCTGCTTAATGATTTTCATCTGCTCTCTGAGTATATATTCCTTTTGATTTTGATCTATATTTTCCCTGAGCTGCTTTTGGAACTCAAATTTTATTTGATTCACCTGATTATCTTTAAAAAGCTGCTTTACTATAAGTTCATATCTTTCATCAATATTATGTGCATCAAGTATCGCCTGCTTTATCTTGTAATCCCATGGAAGTTCCGCTGCTACTTTAGTACATAATTCGTATATGCTCTCAGTTTCAACCAGATCCTGCATATTTTCGGCTGCAAACTTTTGATTTGAAAGAGCGAATTCCGCAAGTTGTTCCTTAATAATACTTACCATTGCAGCTTCCGTTGCCGGATCCGCATATACCTTCTTGGTATGTATATCGTAAGTTTCATCCTGCGCCACATAGGCATTAAAATAAGAACCGTTATCTTCCAGTTTAAACAGACTGCACTTGGATAAACCTTCTACCATAACTCTAAGGTTTCCCTGCTGTAATCTTACAAGCTGCTTTATAGCGACATAGCAGCCGCTTTCATAAAGTTCTTCTTTTTTAGGCACTTCAAGCTCGGATTGTTTTTGAGTAAAAAGGCATACTCTTTCATCTAATGACATAGCCTTTTCTATAGCAGCTATTGATTTTTCTCTGCTTACATCAAAAAACTGTATGCTCCCCGGTAATACGGTCATATTTCTAAGAGGTACAGTTATAACCCTGAGCATGTTTTTGTAATTATCTCTCATATTATTTTCTAATCTCCTATAGATAAACCAATGGAGCTGCCGCATAACAGATTTTAACTATGTATAATACATATTAAATCCATACTTTGCAGCAGCCCCAATCTTATGCTATCTCAGGTTTCCCCATTGTTTTTCTGTGTTTCTTTTTAACCGCCTTATCCCTGTATACAAGTTCAGGTTTCTGACCGTCTATGGTATCCTTATTAACAATGCATATACCTACATTAGGGTCGGAAGGTATCTCATACATCATATCCATCATAGATTTTTCAATAATGGATCTTAAACCTCTTGCTCCTATCTTTCTGGCAAGTGCAAGCTTAGCTATTTCCTGTACTGCGTCCTCGGTAAATTCGAGTTTTACATCATCCATTTCAAATAGCTTAACATATTGCTTGGTCAAAGCATTCTTAGGCTCGGTAAGTACCCTTATAAGGCTTTCCTCATCAAGCATCTCCAAAGATACGGTAATAGGAACTCTTCCTATAAACTCAGGTATAAGTCCGTACTTTATTAAATCTTGAGGTAGAGTTTTCTTAAATAACTCGTCTATGCTGTGAGAATTTTTTGCTGCCACCTCAGAGTTAAAGCCTATACTTCCTGCACCGAGTCTTTTTTCTATTATATTCTCAAGCCCGTCAAAAGCTCCTCCGCAGATAAACAATATATTTGAAGTGTCTATCTGTATAAGCTCCTGATGCGGATGTTTTCTTCCACCCTGAGGAGGTACATTGGCAACACTGCCCTCCAAGATCTTAAGCAGTGCCTGCTGCACACCCTCACCTGAAACATCTCTTGTAATAGATACATTTTCAGACTTTTTGGTAATCTTATCTATCTCATCTATATATATAATACCGTATTCTGCCCTTCTTACATCATCTCCGGCAGCCTGTATAAGTTTCAGCAATATATTTTCTACATCTTCACCTACATATCCGGCTTCCGTCAGGGTAGTAGCATCCGCTATCGCAAAAGGTACATTAAGTATCTTAGCCAAAGTCTGTGCAAGATAGGTCTTTCCTGAACCGGTAGGACCGAGTAAAAGTATATTGCTCTTTTGTATCTCCACATCGGATGATTTGCTGTGAGTTATTCTCTTATAGTGATTATATACTGCCACCGATAATACTCTCTTAGCATCATCCTGACCTATTACATATTCGTCCAAAAACTTTTTAATTTCTTTGGGTTTTAAAAGATTAATGCCTTCAAGCTCATATTCTTCCTCTTGGGCAAATTCATCATCCAAAATTTCTGCACAGAGCATAATACACTCATTGCATATATACACTCCGGGCGGACCTGATAATAATCTTCTTACCTGTTCATTCGACTTGCGGCAAAACGAACAGCAAGGTTTTGTATCGGAATTATTAGCCATCTTTTTCTCCTAATGATGTTCTATAACATTATCTATAATACCATACTCCAAAGCCTCTTTAGCAGACATATAGAAGTCTCTTTCTGTATCTCTTTCTATAACTTCCAATGGCTTTCCGGTATTGGCTGCAAGCATTTCATTAAGCTTTTTCTTACTCTTTAATATCTGCTCAGCCGCTATCTGTATCTCCGTTGCCTGTCCTCTGGCTCCGCCTGAAGGCTGATGTATCATGATTTCGGAATTGGGAAGCGCATATCTTTTGCCCTTTTTACCTCCGGCTAAAAGAAAAGCTCCCATACTTGCCGCCATACCCATACATATTGTTGATACATCACACTTAATGTATTGCATAGTGTCGTATATAGCCATACCTGCAACTACACTGCCTCCGGGGCTGTTTATATATAAATGTATATCCTTGTTGGCATCTTCAGACTCTAAAAATAACAATTGTGCAACTATCAGATTGGCACTTATATCTGTAACCTCTTCCCCCAAAAAAACTATTCTGTCCTTTAATAGTCTTGAATATATATCAAATGCTCTTTCTCCCCTACTTGTTGACTCTATGACTGTAGGTACTAAACTCATATATTAACCTCCGTTTATACCAGCTTTGCCTCCGCTACAAGCATATCTATAGCTTCCTGCATAGCTATATCCTTCTTTAAGATATCGCTGTCGGAATTAGCAAAGTGCTCTCTTATTTTTTCTGCTTCCATATTGTATTGTTCTGCCATCTTGGTAAATTCTTCTTCCATTCTTGCTTCATCAACTTCTATCTTTTCCGCCTTAACTATTTCCTCAAGAACAAGTCTGGTTTTGATATTGTTTACCGCCTGCTCTCTCATCTGATCTCTAAGCTTCTCAATAGTCATACCTGTAAATTGCATATACTGATCTAAAGATATTCCTTGACTTTGCATACGAGAAGCATAATCTCCGACCATCTTATCAATCTGTAACTCTATCATAGGCTCGGGTATATCCATAGTTGCATTCTCAACTACCTTTTGAACTACAGCGTGCTCATTTTCATTGGCAGCTCTTTTCTGCTTTCTTAAAGCAAGACTTTCCTTAATACTTTCTTTATAAGCCTCTAAGGTATCAAACTCACTTACCTCACTTGCAAACTCATCATTTAGCTCAGGAAGTTCTTTTCTCTTGATTTCCTTTACCTTGACTTTAAATACAGCAGGCTTTCCTGCAAGTTCCTTAGAATGATAGTTCTCAGGGAAGGTTACATTGACATCAAACTCTTCTCCAAGATTATGTCCTATGATCTGATCCTCGAAACCTGCAATAAAGTTTTTTGATCCTATTGTTAAAGGATAGTCTTCCGCTTTTCCGCCTTCAAAATGCACACCGTCTACACTTCCGTCAAAGTCTATAAGGAGTTGATCCTTGTCTTCTACAGCTCTGTCATCTACAGATATAAGTCTGGCATTCTTTTCCTGTTGTGCCAAAAGTTCCTGTGCTATGTCCTCTTCTGTTACATTGCCATCAGCCTTTGTTACTTCTACGCCTTTATACTCACCTAATGTAACCTCAGGACGGGTTGCAACCTTTGCTACATACACAAAATCCTTATCCTTACCTACTTCCTTAATATCTATCTGCGGTCTTGACACTATCTCAAGCTCAGACTCTTCAACCGCTGTAGGATAGCTTTGATCTATTGCTATATCTATCGCATCTTCCAACAATGCACCTAAACCGTAAAACTTTTCTACCAATGCCTGAGTTGCTTTTCCTTTACGAAAGCCCGGTATATTGAATTTTGACTTATTCTTATTAAAAGATTGTGTAATAGCCTTGTTAAAATCTTCTGCACTAACTGTTATGGTCAAGTCTGCCATATTTTTTTCTAATTTCTCCACCTGTAAACTCATAGAATTCTCCTTAATAATCTATTATGCACCCTAATTTAGTGCGTCTGAACCGCTCATTGTGTGAACAAATGAACTTCCTGCTTATAAGACCGGTAAACTACCGTCTTAACAGGCTTTGATTCGGACAGTCCCTGCCCTAATTTTTTGCACCTTAACTTACCGTCTGAAACCGGTAGAACCGGGCTGCCTTATGTGAACTACCCATAGTATAAAGCCTATGGGCTTCCTGCTTCGCTGACCTCGCAACCTACTATCTCCACAGGCGTTAATTCGGGCAGTCCCTGCCCTATTGTTTTTTCTTATACTACCTTAACCCACCGTCTAAAGCCGGTGAGATTGCGGTAGCATTATTTCAAACTCGTATTATATCATATATATACAGCCTATTCAATGCTTTTACAAACACAGTTTTAATGCCGCAAAAACTGTAATCCTTTTAATACTTGCAAGCACTTTATAATTATTATAAAATAACCGGTGAAAGTTAGAAACTCTCTAATAAGCTTACATAAGAAAGGGCAAAATTATGAGTATAAAATATGTAGAAGAACTTCCGGGTCCTGATGATATAAAAAAGGAATTCCCCTTAAGTTCCGATTATATATCAAAAAAAGTAAATTTCGACAAAGAAATAAGTGATATTTTGCAAGGCAAAAGCAATAAATTCTTAGTTATTATCGGTCCTTGTTCAGCAGATAATGAAGACTCTGTCTGCGACTATGCTACAAGGCTTGCAGCTGTGCAGGAAAAGGTCAAGGACAAACTGCTTTTGATTCCAAGAATCTATACCAACAAACCCAGAACTACCGGAGACGGCTATAAAGGAATGCTGCATCAGCCGGATCCCGAAAAAAAGCCTAATATACATGAAGGTATAGTAGCCATAAGGCGAATGCATCTTAAGGTTATAGAAGAAAGCGAACTTTTCACTGCCGATGAAATGCTGTATCCTGAAAATCTTTCTTACCTTGATGATCTTATGTCATACATATCCGTAGGTGCAAGATCCGTGGAAAACCAATACCACCGCCTTACAGCAAGCGGCTGTGATGTTCCCGTGGGTATGAAAAATCCCACAAGCGGCGATCTTACTGTTATGCTTAATTCAATATATGCGGCACAGCAGGCACATGATTTTATATTCAGAGGTTACTCTGCACAAACTACAGGAAATCCTCTAAGTCATGCCATATTAAGAGGTGCGGTTGATAAAAACGCTTTAAATATACCTAATTACCACTATGAAGATCTGGAGCATCTATACAGCCTCTATATGGAAAGAGATTTAAAAAATCCCGCTCTTATAGTAGATGCCAACCATGCAAATTCCAATAAAAAGTACATGGAGCAGATACGAATTGTAAAAGAAGTACTGCACTCAAGAAGATACTCCAAAGACATAGAAAACTTGGTAAAAGGCGTTATGATAGAAAGTTATATTGAAGCCGGCAATCAAAAGATTGGTGAACATATATACGGCAAATCTATCACAGATCCCTGCCTTGACTGGAATAACAGCGAAAAACTGCTTTTGGAAATGGCAGAAATACTCTAATTTGTTTTTGAAGTTACAGCTTAGGTAGCTTAGATATGCAATATAACATACCAAAATGAAAGTAAGCTTTTATTTTGGTATGTTATATATATATCTAAGGAGCTACTGCCGTCATTTATCTTTGTCACAAAACCAAAAGTATTTAAATTCCGGTTATAAATCATATGATTCATAAATTACCTGCCGAACTGTAACTTTTTGAAAACAGGTTTATCAAAATCACTGATTTTCCTCGTTTATATTGCTTTCAGCTGTACTGCTTTCTATTATCTTCCTGATTTTTAACATCCTATTGTCCGTATCAGCTATTATATCCGCACATTCTTTCAAATCCCTGCTGACATTCTCCGCACCCGGAAACTCTTTTTTATATTTTATCTGATGATCAAGGCTTGCCCAAAAGTCCATAGCTATAGTTCTTATCTGCACCTCAACCTTCATAGCCTGTTTCCTGTCGGAAAAAAACACCGGTATTTCTATGATCATATGATAAGAACGATACCCGTTTTCTTTAGGATTTTTTATATAGTCTTTTATGGATATGATTTTGATATCATCCTGTTTTGCTATCATATCTGAGACTTCATATATATCATCCAAGAATGAACAAATAACCCTTACACCTGCCACATCATCGAGATTGCTTATCATTGACTCAAGCGTTATGGGCTGCCCTCTTTTACTGAGCTTTTCCACTATACTCATAGGCTTTTTCACTCTTGATTTTATCATTTCTATAGGGTTTCTCTTATTTCTTACGGAGAGTTCATCATTTAAAACTTCGAACTTTGTCTTAACCTCTCTTATCGCACAGGTATACATCATCATAACTTCCTGAAACTGCTTGGCAAAAGCAAGCATACCTGCAGGCACCTGCACTATTTCAGGCACTTGCACTATAGAACGATCAACTTCATCATTAGATCTCATCTGCATATGTGTGTTCCTTCTATCAATAAATTTGAGTAATAAGCTTAATTACAGCATTTTTTCTATCTCATCCAAAGCTTCATCAAGATAAGGCAGTCGCAGATCATCCGCTTCTCCCTTATCAACAGCCTTGGCAATACTCGGATCCATAGGAAGCTTTGCTAAAACTTTAAGTCCATGTTCCTTTGCAATCTCATCTATATGACTTTCTCCGTATATGTAATGCTTCTTTTCACAATTATCACATACAAAATAGCTCATATTTTCAACAAGACCTATTATAGGAACATCCATCTTAATAGCCATATTTACAGCTTTGCTTACTATCATCGATACAAGTTCCTGCGGACTTGACACAACCACTATTCCGTCTATCGGAAGTGACTGAAATACGGTAAGCGGCACATCTCCCGTACCCGGCGGCATATCCACAAACATAAAATCTATATCTTCCCAATATGCCTCTGACCAAAACTGCTTTATACTTTGCGATATTATAGGTCCCTTCCAAAGCACCGGATCGGTTTCATTCTTAAGCAGTAAGTTGATACTCATTACACTTATTCCGCTCTTTGTCCTTGCAGGCAGCATAAGTTGATCTTCATTTGCAAAGATCTGATTCTTAAGTCCGAAAGACTTCGGTATGGAAGGTCCCGTCATATCGGCATCCAGTATGGCTGTATTGTAATTTCTTGCACTCAGACCCGAAGCAAGCATACTTGTAACCAGAGATTTGCCTACTCCTCCCTTACCGCTTACTACAGCTATCAGTTTTTTTACACTGCTTTTAGGGCTTAACTTCTCTTTTAAGAATAAGCTTTGTAAGCTTTTTTGCGGAATTTTAGAAGCACCGCTCTCATTATTTACTTCACTCATATATTTAACCTTTCATAACTCAAGTATTGTATTTAGAGTTTTATATAAATTACTAAAAATTATCAATATATTTTATGTTACAGTTCAGGTAGGCTAAATATATATAATATGTCAAATAAAAGCTTGCTTTCAGTTACATATTATACATATATATCTAACAGGCTACTGCCAATATTCATCTTCGTCTAATTTATAAATAAGATTAAACATTTTTGGGATCGTTTTGACGAAGATGAATGAGCTATCTGAACTGTAACTATTTTATTAAATAAGTTTTACTTAATTATATATGTTTTACATATCCAATATCATGATATGGTAAATACATCTATAACCTTATCAAATATAACACATACATACCTTCTAATCAAGATACCAAAAGGCTGAAATACCAAATAAAATGGGCTGTAGCCTTCGGATGCCGCCTTTAGGATTTTCGCACAAGCTATATGATTGCATTATACAAAACACAACTATATTTGTGCACTATCTTTATTTTGCAACAGCCTCTTAATATTGCCACAGCCTTTTATAAATAGTCTGTAAATACTACTTAAATATACCTTTTTTTTTTGTACCTTGAGTACTCTGATTACCGTCCGGATTCATAGTAAGGTCATAGGCTTCAAGCGCCTGTCTTTGCTCTTTTGTCATACTTGTAGGTACGGAAACCACAAGTGTTACATAGTGATCTCCTCTTGTATTCTTATTTCTTATATATGGAACACCTTTGCCTTTAAGTCTGATTTTAGTATCGGTCTGAGTACCTGCCTTTACCTCATACTCTACCTCTCCGTCTACCGTCTTGATCCTTATAGTACCTCCAAGTGCAGCCTTTGCAAAACTTATAGGTACTGTAGTAAATATATTCTCATCCTGTCTTTTGAATATAGGATGCGCACTTACTACCGCTTCAACAAGCAAGTCTCCTCTGGGTCCTCCGTTTACACCCGGCTCACCCTGTCCTTCCATTCTTATGGACATACCGTTATCTATACCTGCCGGAACTTTGACCTGCAAAGTTTTCTTCTTACTTATATAACCGTTTCCATGGCAGTCGGGACATTTTTCCTTGGTTATCTTGCCGCTGCCGCCACAGTCCGGACAGGTTTGCACATTTTGCATAGTACCGAAGAAACTTTGCTGTGTATACATTACCTTGCCCTTACCACCGCACTTTGCACAAGTTTCAGGTGCAGTTCCCGGTTTGGCACCGCTTCCGTTACATTTGCTGCAGGTTTCCTTGAAATTAATGCTGATTTCTTTTTCAGCTCCAAATATAGCCTCTTCAAAGCTAAGGCGTACCGAGGTCTTGACATTGGCACCCTTCATAGGTCCGTTACTTGTCCTTCTTCTGTAAGATGAACCGCCTCCGAAAATATCTCCGAAAATATCTCCAATATCAAAATCAAAGCCCTCAAAACCGCCAAAGCCTCCAAAACCGCCTGTGCCTGCACCGCCACTCATACCATCGAAGGCAGCATGACCGAATTGGTCATACTGCTTTCTTTTTTCAGGATCTATAAGTACTGAATACGCCTCACTGGCTTCCTTGAATTTCTTCTCGGCTTCAGCATTATCCGGATTGGCATCGGGGTGATATTTTTTGGCAAGTACTCTGTAAGCTTTTTTTATAGCTGCATCATCGGCATTTTTATCTATACCAAGTACTTCATAATAATCTCTTTTTGTTTCTGCCATAATTTTCCCCTAGTTTAATATTATACCTCTTTGAATTCAGCATCTACCACATCGTCACTACCGCCGTTTCCTTCTTGCGTAGTGCCGTCCTGCTGTGGTGCTGCGCCGGCTGCCTGTGCCTGCTCATATACCTTGGAGAATAATTTTTGTGCGGTATCCATAAGCTTTTCTTTAGCTCTCTTTATCTCCTCAACCTGCTCATCGGTTATAGTCTCTACCGGAGCTTTTTCTACAAGCTCCTTAAGTGCGGCAAGGTCAGCCTCTATTGTCTGCTTGTCTGCCGGATCGATCTTGTCTCCTACTTCTTCAAGTGACTTCTCGGTCTGGAATACGATTGAGTCGGCTTCATTTCTTGTATCTACAGCTTCTTTACGCTTCTTATCCTGTGCTTCAAATTCTGCCGCTTCCTTAACAGCCTTCTCAATATCGCTGTCTGACATATTTGAACCTGAGGTAATTGTTATATGCTGAGACTTGCCTGTTCCAAGGTCCTTAGCTGATACATTAACTATACCATTTGCATCTATATCAAAGGTAACTTCTATCTGTGGAACACCTCTTCTTGCAGGAAGTATACCGTCAAGTCTAAACTGTCCTAATGTCTTGTTGTCTCTTGCAAACTGTCTCTCACCCTGAACTACATGTATATCCACTGCTTCCTGATTATCTGCCGCAGTTGAGAAGATTTGACTCTTCTTTGTAGGTATTGTAGTATTTCTTTCTATAAGCTTTGTAGCTACACCGCCCATTGTTTCAATAGAAAGTGAAAGAGGAGTTACATCAAGTAAGAGTATGTCTCCCGCACCTGCATCACCTGCAAGCTTACCACCCTGTATACAAGCTCCTATAGCCACACACTCATCAGGGTTTAAGGTCTTGCTCGGCTCATGCTGTGTAAGTTGCTTTACCTTTTCCTGTGCATTGATCATACGGGTTGAACCGCCTACCAAAAGTACCTTACCGAGATCTGAAGCAGTTATACCCGCATCATTTAATGCATTTTTTACCGGAGTAACGGTTCTTTCAATTAAGCTTGAAGTAAGTTCATCAAACTTAGCCCTTGTAAGTGTTACATCAAGGTGCTTAGGTCCGTCCTGTGTCGCAGTGATGAAAGGTAAGTTTATATTGGTTGTAGTAGCTGTTGAAAGCTCCTTCTTAGCCTTCTCAGCCGCTTCCTTAAGTCTTTGCATAGCCATCTTATCGTTTGATAAGTTAACGCCCTCTGCATTGTTAAACTCTTTCACAAGCCAGTCTGTAATGCTGTTGTCAAAATCATCACCACCAAGATGTGTGTCACCGTTGGTTGCAAGTACTTCTATAACTCCGTCTCCGATATCTATTATAGATACATCAAATGTACCGCCACCAAGGTCGTACACCATGATCTTTTGCTCTTTTTCGTTATCAAGTCCGTAAGCAAGCGCTGCTGCCGTAGGCTCGTTTATAATTCTCTTTACATCAAGTCCCGCAATCTTACCTGCATCCTTTGTTGCCTGACGCTGAGCATCATTAAAATATGCCGGAACTGTGATAACCGCCTCTGAAACCTTTTCTCCCAGATAGCTTTCCGCATCAGCCTTAAGCTTTTGCAGTATCATTGCTGAAATCTCCTGCGGTGTATATGCCTTATCATCTATAGTTACCTTATAGTCGGTACCCATATGACGCTTTATAGAAGATATTGTTCTGTCTGAGTTGGTTACTGCCTGTCTTTTTGCAGGCTCACCTACCAGTCTTTCTCCTGTCTTTGTAAATGCCACTATACTTGGTGTGGTTCTTGATCCTTCTGAGTTTGGTATAACTACCGGCTTACCACCCTCCATTACTGCTACGCAACTGTTTGTTGTTCCTAAATCTATTCCTATTATTTTACCCATAAATTAAATCCTCCTGTTAGTTGGCAACTTTGACCATACTGTGTCTTATTACCGTATCTTTGTATTTATAACCTTTTTGGAATTCTTCTATAATAATATTATTGCCGTAGGCTTCATCTTCTACATGCATTACCGCATTGTGCAGGTTGAGATCGAATTCCTTATCAAGACAGTCTATAGCTGTCACACCTATATCGGATAAAACCTTAAGCATTTGCTTATATATCATCTCCATACCGTCATAAAAAGCCTTGGCTTCTTTATCTTCAGGTACGGTTTTTAAACCTCTTTCAAAATTATCTATAGTTGGAAGTATAGCCTCTATAATATGCCTTGCTCCCATATCAAACATTGCAGACTTTTCTTTTTCGGTTCTTTTCCTGAAATTGTCAAATTCAGCTATCTGTCTTTTAAGTCTGTCTTCCAAGTCGGCTATCTTTGCATCTTTACTGTCTTTGGAAGCATCATCTGCAGCATTTGCTTCTTCCTCGGCACTCAAAGCCTCCTCCAAAACTTTCTTTATATCCTCCAGATCCTGTTCTTCTTCTTTAACTTCATCTAAAGTTTCTTCTTCAATCTTATCTTTTATCTCATCATCTTCTAAATTCTTATTATCTACCACATCTACACTCCTTTCTTAAGTTTTATCCTGCTTAAATTGCTCATCCAACTTAAGCATTAGAGTCCGTATGGTTTTCAAAACTTTCTCGTAGTCCATACGCTTAGGTCCTACTATACCTATAGTTCCTCTAAGACCCTCGCCCAGCTCATAATTGGCTGTAACTACCGAGCAGTCTTTCATAGTTTGTATGGGAAGCTCCTCCCCTATATGTACCTGTATACCGTCTTTATCCGACTCCAAGTCCCTTACTTCAGCAAATATTTCCTTAAGCTTATCCTTTTCTTCGAAAGTATCTATAAGCCGCTTGGCTTTATCACTTTGCGAAAGTTCCGGATAGTTAAAAATATTTGTGGTTCCGCTGGTATATATCTTTAATTCTTCATCACTGCTGAAGCTGCTTGATATCTCCTGTAGTATCTTATCAACCACAGACCTAAGCTCTAAGGCATCTTTTTGTAACTTGGTAATTATATTTATATTCATATCCGCTACACTTAAACCGTTAAGACTGGTATTGAGCAGTAAGCTAAGATCAAGGATCTCTTTATCACTTAAGTTCCTTTCTATATCTATTATTCTGTTGTTAATAATATTGCCCTCAAGCACTATTACCAACAGTAACTTACAGTCTTCAATCTTAGATATTTGTATAAATTTTAATTTACCCGTTTGATAACTCGGAGCACTTATAAGTGCCGCATAATTGGTATTGGTCGCTATAAGCCTTGCCATTTGCTTTAGAACAAGTTCAAGCCTATCAACTTTTTGAAGCATCAAATCCTTAAACTCGTCAAGTTCCAATTGCTTTTCCTTCAGTATATTGTCTACATAAAATCTATAGCCTTTATCAGAAGGTATGCGTCCGGCAGATGTATGCGGTTGGACTATATAGCCCATATCTTCTAAGTCGCTCATCTCATTTCTTATAGTTGCCGAACTTATTTTTAGATCCGGTAACTTAGATATGGTTCTGGAACCTACCGGCTCTCCGGTCTCCATATAATTTTGGATGATAGCTTTCAGTATACTTACTTTTCTATCATCTAATTCCAACTTCTTCACCTGCCTTTCTTTTTTTATTTGTTAGCACTCATCTTGTTTGAGTGCTAACTTATGTTTATATAATATTACATTCGAGTTGCTTTGTCAATCAATTTTTTTAATTTTTTTACTATTATGTATGTATCTCGTTGCAGACCTATTGATCTGCATAATTTAGTGTAATAACCTTCCAAAACTGTAATATTTTTTTATCTCCTGCTTTCTTAACATTTATAAAGCAAATACTCTATATAAAAAACAGTATCCTGTTCTTCAAAAAAAGAAAGCAAAATACTGTCAAAAATATTTTTATACTATTATGAATAGGCATTTATAACCTTACTTCCATGCCTGCGGATTTTATCCAAGTTTTCTACAAATGCGTGTATTTTCCAAGGTGTTCACCATGTAAAATGAGGTTTTCAGTCTTTTCCTTAACCTTAAACAGTAATAAGCCGATGTCATTTTCATCATCTTACACCTCTTTCTTATGAAGCCTTAAAATTATATATAGGCTTTATTACTTCAATTATATCAACAGACTCACCTATAACATCAATTATGTCATTTATTGACTTATATGCCATAGGAGCTTCATCTATAGTACTTTCATTGACTGAGCTTGTATAAATGCCTTTCATACTCTCCTTGTACGCATCCATAGCCAAAGCTTCTTTTGCCTTTGTTCTTGACATAAGTCTTCCCGCACCGTGCGGAGCAGAGTAGTTCCATTCGGGATTTCCTTTTCCCAGTGCCAAAATACTTCCGTCACGCATATTTATCGGAATCAGTACCTTTTCTCCCTTATGTGCTGCAATAGAGCCTTTTCTAAGAATCATTTCATCCGTATCTATATAGTTATGGGTTGTATGAAAAGCTTCCAGAGCTTTTATTTTAGCTTTTTTCAAAATTATTTCAGCCATCTTCTCTCTGTTCTTTCTTGCAAAATCCTGACAGATTTTAATATCATGAAGATAGTCTTCAAGATATCTTCCGCTTAAGTAGCAAAGATCCTCAGGCATTGACGGATTTTCCTTCTCCTGTGCCCATTTTAATTTTTTAAGAGCTTCCTGTATTTCACTCTTTCTTCCTGCCTCTTTGTAACTTCTTATAATCTCATCTCTCGCCTCCAGATAATATCCTATACCCTTATCCAGATCAACAGCGAGTTTTTGATAGATTTCAGCCACCTGTTTTCCCAGGCTGCGACTTCCTGAGTGGATTACCAGATATTTTGTTTTATCCTCTGCCTCGTCTATTTCTATAAAGTGATTCCCTCCGCCCAAAGTTCCAAGGGATCTTTGTATTCTTTTTGTATCCTTAAGTTCCCTATAACAGAGCAGCTTCGTTAAATCATATCTTTCCTGCCTTCCTTCCCAAACTTCTCTACCCGAAGGAATAGTGTAGACTATATCATCGAAGCTTTCCAAATCTATGTCGATCTTACCTAAATTAACGGTATACATACCGCAACCTATGTCAACGCCTACTACATTGGGAACAACTCTGTCTTTAATCGTCATAGTAGTACCTATGGTACAGCCCTTTCCAAGATGCACATCCGGCATGATTCGTATCTGTGAGCCTTCACTCATCGGATAATCGCACATTCTTTTGATCTGTTCCAGTGCATCTTCCTCCACTATATTGGCATAGCATAGGGCAGTAGACACTCTTCCTTTTATCTCAATAGTTTTCATCTCTCCTCCTTTCTGTTTGTAGGGCTATTATAGCCCCTAAAAAGAAAAAGTTCACGGAAAAAAAGTTTCGAACTACCACTCAAAGAGCTCAACCTGTCTTTTTAGGCGGCTGCATATTTCTTTTTTTATTTTAGGAGGCGAGATAACATTTATATAAGAACCGAAGCTCATAAGCTGTATAAGCACATCCGTTTCCTCATCCCTGTCATATTCAAGCACAATTTGGTAAGTGTCATCCCCTGTTTTTTCAATTTCTTTTTTATAATGAGAAAACTTCATCATCGCCCTCTCAAGTGCCTTCCTCTCGTCTCTTACATCAAAAACAAGAGTTCTTAAAGGTATTTTGCCTACCTTTATATTCTCACCGAAACTTTCCTTACTGAGACTGCATTTAACTATCCTTGCAAAATTTATAGTATAAACTTTCCCGTTTAATACACATAAAAGCCTGAACTTATTCTCCTTATCGGAATATTCTATTTTTAAAGGAATATATAAGCCCTTCATTGCCCTGCCCTTTCCACTTACAAAGCGTATGCGAAGCTTTCTTCTTTCTTTTAAAGCTCTTAGGGCAGTTTTGAAAATACCTATGTATTCCTCCGAGGTATAATCATCACCATCAGTATACCTGTCGAAAAACACAATATCATTTAACGAAAACAAGCCCTCTTCTTTTAACTCTTCCTTTTTATCATAAAAAAGGGCAGCCTTCGGATCGGAGAGTATAGTTTTTAACCACTCTCTTTCTATTCCGGTAAGACAAAGCGCCGGTTCATTTACAATAGGTGTTTTAAGCTCTTTTGTAAGCAGCTGCCATTCTTCTTTTTCTATAGCAGGCACTATATTCAAGCTGCTTTCTTCAAAAGCAACTTCTTTTATGATTTTATACATAAGCTCTTTGTTAAGCTCTTTTTTTATGGCATATTTAAGCATTTTACTTATTGCCTTGTAATAAGCACTGTAGACCTCGTTAAAAACCATTTTCTTCTCCATACTGTTTTGATATCTTTACAATATCAAACTTTATTTGATCACTCACCATTCTATTACTGCACTTAAGTCTTTTTATTCTTCCGAAAAAAGTTCGTATCCATGGAACAAGCTCGTAACTGTCATATAAGTCTACACTGAATCTGTAAGTCTCCTCATCAAGCTTTGTAACTTTTCCGCAGCGCTTCTCTCTTTCAAGTCTGCTTACTATGTATTCTTCTCCTTTGCCTACATATATATCCATTTCAAAATGTTCAAGCTTGCCGGCGCTATAACTTACTCCCCAGATATGTCTTGAAATATCCTCAAATCTTGTCTTTACAATGGAAAAATCATTCACCTTTAAGCCTTGGCTTACACTTTTTATATAATCTGTTCGTATCGAATAGAATCTATTATCTTCCATGCCTTTACACATAAGATAATTCCTTCCTCCCTGCTTACTCACATACAGTTTAAGAGGTATGTATTCCTTTTGTTTGGCAGAGGCAAAAGTTTGAATTTTTACCTTATTTTCATTTTTTATGGCTCTTAGAATTTCAAAAACCACTTCGGTATCATAAGCATTCATTATATAGCGGTTTTTAAAACTTAAGTATTCATCGCTATTTTCAAATTTATCTTCTATATAACTTCCTATTACTCCCAGAATATTTTCCTCGGTAAAAAATCTTATTACATCTTTATAATCTTTTGCTTCAATATCGTCATTTACAAGGCTGTATTCAAGCTTTTTAGCTGATTTTTTCGATTTTATCAGACCTAAAGCCTCGTATTCTTTAAGTTTTTTTCTTAATGTGGACTCGTCAAAAAGCAGGGGCTTACTAAAGTGTGATAAATAATCCGAATCTATCTTATTAAGGATATCTGTAAGGCTATAACTTCCTTTGCTTTTTAGAATATCCATAACTATAAAATAAAGACTTATGTCCTTTGATGTAAAAGACTTTACCTTAAATGCTTTGTAAAGAGGATTTCGACTGACACTTTTGCCGTCAAGCGATATGAATACTTTTTTTCCGCTTTCCGTTTGTTTAAAAGATAGTAAGTCGCCTAAATAGTTTTGTATTCTTCGCTTTTCATTATCATAACTTCTGAGACTTTTTTTCGCATAGTCTTCCCTTGTTCTAAATCCATATACAAAAAAATCTCTCATATACATTCTTATATTGTCAAAATTTTTAATTAATTCCTTATAAGGCATCTTAGCTCTTTCCCGGTAAAATTATTCCTATATCTACATTTATAAGCTTTCCTATATTCTTGGCTGCATTTTCACTTAAAAGCCCGTGTTTTAAATAACCTATGGAAATTGTCAAATCGGATTTAATGCAAATATCCGCCTCTCCGCTGTCTCCGTTCATTCCGCTGTTTATGTCCACGCTGACTTTATAGGCTTTTGAGGAGTTGATCCTTTCCATAATCAGCCTTATATCATCTTTTACTTTTCCCCTAAAACCCGTTCCGTATATGCAATCCACTATACAGTCAAAGTCCGTATATCGGCTCTTTTCTCCAATAAACTCATACTCCACACCCTTTTCTTTACATTTATCAAAATAATATCTTCCGTCCTCAGAAAATTTATCTTCTATAAGAAAGAGTTTGCAGTCTATACTGTGTTCTTTTAAAAGACCTGCAAGCACATAACCGTCTCCAGCGTTATTGCCGCTTCCGCATACTATTGCAACATTCCTTACATTTTTATATAGCTCATCAAATACCGCCTTGCCTGCCCTATACATAAGTTCCTTTCTGTCTATATAGTTTTCTATTGTATACCTGTCAGCCTCTCTCATCTCCTGCACCGACAATACCTTCTCCTGCATTTTCTCTCTCCTTTTAGCTTTATAGTCCTTGATACCGTATCAGTTTTTGTAAAGTTTCTTTGCATTTTAACTTAAATCAAAATCGTCAAAAAATCACAATTAATTTTATTTAATATTTTAAGCCTAAACTGTTATTTCAATTAGGTTTTGCTCAATTCCAACAACAGAGCTTTCATAGTACCCGTCTCCCGTTGTCCTGGGACCGCTTATTATCTCATAGCCGTCAGCTCTAAGCCTTTTTGTAAGTAAATCCACCTTTTCTTTACTTCCCACACTAAATGCAATATGTGCATAGCCGCTGCGGTTAAAATCTTTGGGTAGATCCGACATCTCAGGCTTATTCATAAGCTCAAGCCTAGCTCCGTCATCAAAGAAAAGAAAATACGAACGAAAGTTAGTTGTCGGATTATGATATAGCTTATTGGAACTTGCATTGAAATATTTTATAAAAAAGTTTTTTGCAGCCTCCAAATCATTTACATACAATGCTATATGCTCAATCTTCATAACTAAAATCCTTCCGCTTATTATTTGTTTATACTCTGCTGTAAAATCCTTAGTCCGACTGTAACAGCAGCTAAAAACTTTTGATTATTATACTCAAACTTACCATACTCAAAATTTGGTCAGTATATTAAAAATTCAATACTTCAAATAACAAAGTGATGATTTGTCTATCACATAAACCGTTATAAACTTATCTTGCCTCGGACACGCTCTCTTAACTAAAGCCTCGCAGCGGTACTAAACTTTATCTTCACCTGAAGGCTTGATAAAGCAAGTATAGGCACTCTCAGATTCTCCCCTGCAAGATAAGTTTAACGGTTTATGTTCCTAGTGTGGTGTATCGTTGATATCTAGCTTTATTACTACTTGATCAATAGATTGTAGCACATATAGTCAAAGATAATTAAGAGCTAATCTGCTATTGCTGATATTACTTAAATATCAATGATACATTACACTAGGTAACGACTATGGAGGAGAGGTGCAGGCAGTTCTTTTCAAAGCTTAAATACTGCTTTTTAGCAAGTTCTTTAACTCATCAAAACTATAATCGCCCTTTAAGGCTATACCTTCTTTTATAATTGAATCTTTGCACTCTTTTTTGTAACTTTCGATCATTTGCCCAAAACCGCCTCCGCCATGTGTGCAAAAAGGAATTATAGTTTTCCCTTTTAAGTCAACCGCTCTTAAAAAAGAAAGAACGGGCGGAGCAAAGGTTCTGATCCAATTGGGAGAACCTATAAAAATTACCTCCGCATCATCAACACTTTCCGCTCCTTCAATAAGAGGCGGACAATATCCTCTGTCAATTTCCTGTCTTAATTCTTTAATTGCCGTATTATATGAAAAAGAATAAGGTTTTTCAGGTTTTAATTCTCTTAATTTTCCATCTGTAATTAAGGCTATATCTTCTGCCAGTCTCCTTGTTATTCCCGAATATGAATAATATACAATTAAGGGTTTCATTATAATCACCTTTCTGCTTTCTCAAGCCCTACACTGCTTTTTACCGTATTTGATATATTTACTTCTGAAAAGCTATATTGATACATAACCTGATTTCCGGTAACAAGGGCTTATCAAATATTTTAACCTGCTCTATATTTTTATTACTTGCTACAGGTAAACATTTGTCCATATAAAATATTCTGTATTTTAATATGGCTTATTTTGCGAACAATGTACCGATAATTATAGCATATTACATATAGTAAATGTAGTACCCTTAAGTTAGTCACTTAATAACATAAACAATAGCTACTTATTTACCTCAAGCCCTTACACAGCTATTTCTTGCGGATTGGCAATTAAAGAAACACTCACAATTTCAATCTTTTTAGCGCCTAGTACTGTTAATAAAATGAGTTACAAACTTTATAGACGAGGACTGTTCGAGTACAGCTTGCCAAGTAATCGCCAAGCACACGAGTTCCGCAGTCTGTAAAGGAAAGTCGAAACTTTACCCACAGTACTGTGGGTATGATTGAAATAGGGAGTGTTTTTGTTAATTATTGTTGTTTAATTGTTTATGCTGCCAACTATCCAACATAACTAAACTTGTATAATTCAGTATACAATATTTGACCCCGAGTTGTTTTTGTGCTAAAATTTTAGAATTGTGTGAAAAACGGATGTTAGATTAATTTAGGAAAGGAATTTTTATTAATTAGAAAATGCAAAAATTTAATAAGATTTTAGCTCCTGCCTTTTTAGGACTTAGTATGTCTTTATTATTTGCTGTATCTTCCTATGCAAGTGTAGAGGGCTGGAAAGTGGAAAACGGTACATGGAAGTATTACAAGGAATACAAGGCACTTAAGTCTTGGCAAAAGCTGGGTAACAACTGGTACTTTTTTAATGAAGACGGAAGCCTTAAAACCGGCTGGCTTAAAGACGGCAATGATAACTGGTACTTTTTAGACCTTAACAGCGGTTCCAATCAAGGAGTACTTTTATCAGGCTGGCAATGGATAGACGGTTATTGTTACTATTTTGAAACCTCAGACTCAGGTACTTTGGGAAGAATGTATGCTGATAAAACAGTTGACGGTTATAAACTTAATCCTATGGGTAGATGGGTTGATAACAATGGTAAAGAGCTTTATGATGGCACAAGAGGAATTAGCACTAATAAGCAAAACTTAAGCTCTGACAAAGACTTTGCTAAAAAAGCTTCGATTGCCGAAAAAAGATCCGGCAGCGCCGGTGGTGTTTCAAGAGGCAGCGGTGGTGCTTCAAGTGGCGGAGGCTCTTCAAGCAGTACAGGAAGCTCGTACAGTTATGATAATGGCAGCTTAAGTAACAGCAATTCAAACAGTACTAAAGATAATTTAATTCAGAGCAATAACAACTCGGTTAGTACCGATAACAGCCTAAATAGTGCAGTTGGCAACTCAAGTGCTGATATAAACGGTTCGAGCTCTTCTTTAGGCTCCGTTACTAAACCAAGTACCGGTTTAGTAAGCCAAAACCAAGACAGCTTAAGACCTGACAGTAATAATAAAACAAATGCTAATTCAAAGCAAAACACTGTGCCTGATAGCTTAAATAATAAAAAGGCTGAGTATGTCGGTGAAGAAAATCCTAAGGCAAGTAATGAAAATACTACCCCACCTTCCGCTTCTGAAAATAGCACAGGAAGCAATGCTCAGGATTTGGTAACACAGCCTAATAAACCTAGTGATAATACTAATCCTTCTGACAGTACTACAGCTACTTCCTCTAATGCAGCTCCAAAACCTGAGAATAAGGAAATTCCTAATGCGACAGAAGATAGCAAAAAGCAGGAAAATGAAAATAGGGCTAAGGAGCAGGAAGAAAATAAAGCTGATAAGGTTAAAGATTTGTTAACTACCGAAAAAAACAATAATGTAGTGCAGTATACAGATGAGGACGGCAAAATAAGAACAATCATTTGGGCAAAGGGCATATCAGCTCCTGTAATGGGAGAAGGCGGTGATTTTAGGAAAGAAGTAACTCATGCCGGCTCGGATACCTATATTGATTATAAAGCCCCCTTTACTTTCGGTAATTCTTGGTATGACAGTAATAAATCAAGAGCAGGCGGCAATACCGATATTGACAAAAACCTTTGCTTTGGGGCTACCTCGGCTAATATGCTGCACTGGTGGCTTGAGCAAAACAGCTCATATATAGACAGTTATATAGCTAAAGAGGGGGATATAACACGCTCGGGAAGAAGCCTGTCAGAGCTTAGAAACTCATTTAACAGCCAGCAGAACAGCGGTATATTTGAACTTTTCAAAGTTTTATTCGGTTATAATGATAAGGGCTTTTATTCAGATTTACTTATGGACTTGTTTATTAACGGTTATACTCCAAAGATAAGCGGTGCAACCAATATCGAGAATGAAGACATGACTCCCGATAACCGTGGCGGCTTTTTCTACAATGCATTTAAAGAAGTCAAACTTACTGAGCGTACTTATGGAGGAAGCTACGAGGGCTTAAGTGAAAAACTTAAAGACATATTGGGAAATGAAGGTATCATAGGTATATCCCACAAGACCTTTGGAAACAGCTCTCATATAGTAACCTTATGGGGTGCGGAATATGACCTTAACGGAAAACTTAGCGCAGTCTATGTAAGTGATTCCGACGATCAGAATGAGGAAGCTGATGAAACCGATCTTGGTATGAAGCGTTATGAGGTAAGAAATGTAGGAGGTATTGCAAAACTTTCCACAAATCAAAGCAATAAAAGCGCCGGTTCTGCAATAGGCTACTTGCATGTACTCTACCTTGGAAGTGAGCAGTGGCAAAGTTACATTAATCAATAAAATACTTAATCAGCTTAGTACACATCTGATAAGGTAGCCTAAAAGTCATAAAAATTTATTATTTTTAGGCTACTCTTTATTTTATATAAAATAGGCTGTTGCTCCATAGATACAGTTTATTACATCTTTGTAGCAACAGCCCTTTTTATTAAAGTTTTTGTTCTTTTTTATATATCTATTTGAAATACCTCGTATTCCTTATCAAATACATAACCTAACTTTTGTGCAAGCTCTACAGAGTGAAAATTAGCAGCGTCCCAGTTCGGATAGATGTGCTTGTCCATGCAGTCTAAGATAAACTTTGCCGCACAGGCTACTGCAAGCCCCTTTCTCCTGTAATCCTTTCTGGTTGCTACAGTTACCTCCATCATTCCCTCTGAAACTCCGTAGGCTGAGCATCCGCTTACAAGTTGCCTGTTATGGTAGATAACATAACCCATTCCATGCTCTAAAAACTTGGATTCACTCTCAAAATTAGAGACAAAATCACTGCTCCAATCTTCAGCTAAGGCAACCTTATATGCATACTTATCAATATGCTTTATCTTCATATCCTTGCTTAGACTGTCCACATAGGACTGCAGCACCTTTTTGTCAAAGTGCTGCTCATCCTTTTTAAGTGCGTATCTGCTTACCATTCTATAATTACAATCAAGATTCTCTTTAAGCCACGATTCCCATGCCTCGTTTTGCGGAGTTATATATGCCCTGTTACATTCATTTATAATCAAAGCTCTAAGTTGCAAAAGCCTTTCACCGCCGGTAGGAGTTAAACCTATGGGATAAACATAATTTCCTAACTTGATAATACAAAAGCTCGGATTCTCAAGTTGATACACCCAGACCCTTCCCATGCACCCTTCCATGGCAGATCTGACCAATACTTCCGTACTGTTTTCGCATAGCGGAACCACTATGTCTCTCTTACTATACCCCAACTCAATCATAATTATCCTCCATATAAGTTTACTAGTAATACTTGTAGAACCTTTATTTCATATATTTTGAATTATACCATGTTTCAGCCTCTGCAATAATGTAAAATCTTGTATTCTTATCCGTATTTTTTATAAGCTCTATCATAGATTCTTCAGGCATACGAATACATCCTGCCGATCCTGTACTGCTGTTTAATTTTGTACCTGAATTATTAGAGTTTGTACAATGTATAAAAATAGCTGAGCCCTTATAAGGAACTGCAGCACTGTTATAATCAAGTGCTATACCGTAGTTATAAAACGGAGCTTCCGCTATCATATTTTCTGCCGACTTCCAATCTTTTTGCACATCCTTTGTATTTACCAGCTTGTTGTAATACTTGCTCTCGGAGTCATCTACCCAGTAGTCACCTTTTACTATTTTGTGATACTCTATCTTACTTCCCGGATCATCCTTTATACCGAAATTCATAGTTGCCTTGAAGAATCCGGCAGGAGTTTTTTTATCCCCTTCCTTCTTATCATCCGTTATTCCGTTAGCTCCGCAGATACCGTTTACACTCCAATTCTTATGCCATGAACCGTCTTTATTCTTTGTATAATCATTAAGCGTAACCTTGGACTTATCAGACTTATGAGCCGCTATCACTATTATATGGTCTACATCCTGATCATCATTATCCGTAGATTTCACTGCTTCTGTGGCTTTTACCGCTTCTGTAGCTTTTACTGCCTTGACGGATTTTTGTGCTGCATTTGCCAAAGAGCTAAAAGCGGCAGTAAAACAAAGGCTTAGGGATAGCAAACCTGTTATAAGTTTCAGTTTTTTCATAAAAATACTCCTTTCAATAAGTCCAAACTATTGTATCTTTTGCAAAAATCCAACCTGATCCTTTGTAAGCTCTAACATTACAAGGCACAGCATTAATCCGCTGTAATGGCATATTGATATTTATGCTATATTTTATATCTTTGTCATAACCGAAAAGGTTAAGAGCACAATTGAAATCAAAACGATCACAAATACGCCGAACCGCCGGCTTTAAGTGTAAATGCTATAAAAGTCGGTAAAACTATTTTTACTAAAAACTTTAAAAACGATACTCTGAATAAATTTGGAACAATTACTTAACCACTGTGTTAAATGCTTCCTGTATTCTGGTATTGTCAACCGCACCCGGCAAGGTTCCTACAAGTATGCCGTCTGAACCTATATATGCAGCAGTAGGGAAGGCTCTCACACCGTAAGCTTCCATTACTTTACCGCTGTCATCAAAATATACAGGTATATTGTAACCTTGTTTGGTAAACCATTCTTTGAACTTTTCTTTGCTTTGTTCATTATAGTTTCCGGGGCTGACTACTGTAATTATATCAAATCCCTCATGATTAGCAACCAATTCTTCAAATTCCGGCATAGTACTTGTACATACACTGCACCAAGATGCCCAAAACTTCACATAAACTTTCTTACCTTTTTGATCGCTAAGCTTGTATTCATTACCGTCCCAATCTGTCAGTACCATTTCAGGAGCCGGCTCTCCTTCATTCAATACTCCTGAGTCAGCTCCCTCTTTTTTGGAAGCTTCATCGCCTGCTTTGCTCTCAGACTTTTCTGCCTCTGTAGCACTTTGTGCTGCAGAACTTGTATTATTTGAAGCATTACCTCCTGCACAGGCTGTAAGCATGGTTACAGACATAGCTACTATAACTGCCTTATATAATTTATTAAACATAGTTTTCTCCTTTTTCTACAAAATCTTACATTTTTATAACTCCAGTGCATAGTTCGCAAAATAAGTGTACCAAAAACGATGAATATTTTTCTGAGTGTGTACATCAAAAAACGCAGGCGTAGTGGGGCTACGCTGAGGATTTTTGATGTATGCAATCAGGAAAAGATATAAGTTGTTTGGTATAGTTATTTAAGAAATGATACACTATTTCACTATCTGAATAAGCCCTGTATAAATGCTGTAATTGAATTTATTTGATTAAGCATCATAAGTACTCCCATAAGTACTATTAAGGCTCCGCCTATTCTTTTTATAAGTACAAGGTGCTTTTTCACAAAGTCCATTTGCTTTTCAAGCATACCTACAGCAAAAACTTTGACCAATACTATCACCAAGAAAGGTATCATCAGTCCTAAAGTATATAAGAGCATCATATATGAACCGTAAAGAGCCGTACCTCTTGTTGCCGATATGGCCAGTATTGAAGCCAGTATCGGACCTATACAGGGTGTCCAGCCTATACTGAAAGACACTCCCATAAGAAAGCTTCCAAGTGCCTTGGTCTTGGTACTTTGGAACTTAAATCCCGGCATATTATCCATTGCTTTGATATGTATAATATCCATTTGATGTATACCTAAAATTATAAGTACTAAACCTGCAATTACAAATACCCATTTATTAAGCAAAAATTTGCCTAAAAATCCGGCTCCGAAACCGAGCAATACAAAACTTACTCCTAAACCAAGTACAAATGCTATAGTTTTAAGTATTGCACCGGTGGCTATTTGTATATTTCCTATCTTTAACTTCTTATACTCTTCATCTTCATCACTCAGTATACCTATGTATACAGGCAGTATCGGAAAAGTACAGGGCGAAAAGAAGGAAAGTATACCTGCCAGAAAGACCGAACTTGCTAAAACCTGTTCTCCCAACATAATATTCCCATCCTTTATATTGTTACTTTTTCAGTAACAGTTCAGCCGAGTAGTTCATATTCATCAAAATAGTATAAGCGCTTTAAAATTTTATTTATAAAGCAAATGAAGATAAATAAACTCACTATTCCTATGAATATATGCCTGAACTCTTACCTCTTTTAAGCATAATAAAATGCCTGCGGCAATATTAAGATTACAGTTTTGCTATACTTTCATTCCGGTCAAAATATCATATAACTTATAGTTTAGATTTATAAATTTTATAATGAATATTTATTAAGCTAATGTGTATAGCTGATTATTGATCTGTAACAATTAAATTTGCCACAAGCAAAATATTACCCTACCCTATAGAGTTTGTAAATACAAAAAGTATGAAAAAACTATGAATTCGATAATTATTATTATTTTTATAATATCCCCTCTATCTTTGCAATATCTATTAAGGATAATTCTTCACTTCTGTTTTTAAGAGACTCAGCCAATACTCTGGCGGTATCAAGTGAAGTTAATACACTTACTCCGGTCTCTATCGCATTTCTTCTTATTATAAATCCGTCTCGGCTTCTTTCCACGCCCTGTGGAGGAGTATCTATTACAAGATCTATCTCATGCTCCAATATAAGGTCTAAAAGATTAGGACTTTCCTGCTCAATTTTATTGATTTGCAGTGCCTTTATACCGGCAGCCTGCAAGACTCTTGCAGTACCCCTTGTAGAGAATATGGTATAGCCGAGCTCTTCAAAGCTTTTGGCTATTTCTATAACCTCTTCCTTATCCTCATCCTTTACGGTAATTACCATTCTCTTGTACTTGGGAAGCTTTACTCCCGCTCCTTCAAATGCCTTATATAAAGCTTCATTGAAGCTTTTTGATATACCGAGACACTCTCCTGTAGACTTCATCTCGGGACCAAGCATTATATCCGCTCCTCTTATTTTCTCAAATGAGAATACCGGCATCTTTATGGCTATGTAATCCGCCTCCTTTTGTAAACCTACTTTAAGTCCCATATCCTTTAGTTTCTTGCCGCATATTACCTTTGTAGCAAGCTCTACTATAGGAATACCGGTAACCTTACTTATGTAAGGCACAGTTCTTGAAGAACGGGGATTTACCTCTATAACATAGACTTCTCTTCCACTTACTATAAACTGAATATTTATCATACCTATTACATGAAGCGCTGCTGCCAGCTTTTCGGTGTAGTCCACTATTTTTGCTTTGATTTCTTCGTCAATGCTCATAGCCGGATACACGCTTATAGAATCCCCTGAGTGAACTCCGGCTCTTTCTATATGCTCCATTATACCCGGGATAAGTATATCTTTTCCGTCACATACCGCATCAACTTCCAGTTCCTTACCTACCACATACTTGTCTATCAGTATAGGACTTTCCTGAGTATATTTATTGATAACTGCCATAAACTCGTCTATATCCTTATCCGATATGGCTATTTGCATACCTTGACCTCCCAGTACATAAGAAGGTCTTACAAGCACCGGATAGCCGAGTTTTGCAGCAGTTTCCTTTGCCTTCTTGGCAGTATAAACTGTGCTTCCCATAGGTCTTGGTATCTTACACTCTTCAAGTATGGCATCAAACCTTTTTCTGTCTTCGGCAGCATCCACATCATTGGCAGAGGTTCCCAGTATATTTACTCCCATCTTGATAAGAGCCTTGGTAAGCTTAATAGCTGTCTGGCCTCCGAATTGTACCACAGCGGCGTAAGGTTTTTCCAAATCAACTATAGACTCTACATCCTCATCGGTTAAAGGCTCGAAGTAAAGTCTGTCAGCTATATCAAAGTCGGTACTTACGGTTTCCGGATTGTTATTTACTATAATGGTCTCAAAGCCTTCTTTTTTTAATGCCCATGTGCAATGCACACTGCAAAAGTCAAACTCTATACCCTGACCTATTCTTATCGGTCCTGAACCGAGCACCAAGATTTTCTTCTTATCACTTGCCGTCTCAACCTCGTTATATCCGTCAAAACAAGAATAGTAATATGCCGTCTGTGCTGAAAACTCCGCTGCACAGGTGTCTACCATCTTGTAAGCGGCTCTTATTCCACAGTCATGTCTTAACTTTTTAACTTCATCTTTGGTTTTTGAGCCAAGACTTGCTATAAGCTCATCAGGAAACTCCATCCTTTTAGCTTCTCTTAGAAGCTCTTCGCTTAAACTTTCTTCTTTAAGTCTTGCTTCCAACTTAACTATATTGTCTATCTTACTTATAAACCATATATCAATTCTGGTTATGTCGAACAAAAGCTCATAGCTCATGCCTCTTCTTAAGGCTTCCGCTATAGCCCATATACGCCTGTCATTTACCTTATATAATTCTTTGATAAGCTCCTCATCATCAAGCTTTGCATGATCCTCGCTTATAAGTGAGTTTACATGCTGCTCAAGTGAGCGTATAGCCTTCATAAGTGCAGCCTCAAAATTAGTACAGATACTCATAACCTCACCTGTAGCCTTCATCTGAGTTCCAAGCACTCTTTTTGCGGATATGAACTTATCAAAGGGAAGTCTCGGAAGCTTTACCACACAGTAATCAAGCATAGGCTCAAAGGCTGAATAGGTCTTACCTGTAACCGTATTTTTGATCTCATCCAAGGTATAACCCAGAGCTATCTTTGCAGCCACCTTGGCTATAGGGTAGCCTGTTGCCTTGCTTGCAAGTGCGGAAGAACGGCTTACCCTCGGGTTTACTTCTATAACACAGTATTCAAAACTGTCCGGATTAAGCGCATACTGGACATTGCAGCCACCGGTGATCTCAAGCTCCGAAATTATATTAAGTGAGGAACTTCTAAGCATCTGGTACTCTTTATCCGACAAGGTCTGGCTTGGGGCAACAACTATTGAATCTCCTGTATGCACTCCTACCGGGTCCAGGTTTTCCATATTACATACAGTTATAACATTGCCTATAGAGTCTCTTATAACCTCGTACTCTATCTCCTTCCAACCTGAGATGCATCTTTCCACAAGTACCTGTCCGACTCTTGAAAGCCTAAGTCCGTTTTGTAAAGTTTCTATAAGCTCTTCTTCATTCTTAACTATACCTCCACCGGAGCCTCCCAGTGTATAAGCAGGTCTTAAAACCAAGGGATAACCTATCTTTTTTGCATATTCTACACCGCTTTCAATATTTTCAACTACCTTTGAAGCAGCTATAGGCTCACCTATCTTTTCCATGGTTTCTTTGAAAGTTTCTCTGTCTTCAGCCTTTTTTATGGTAAGCTCCGTTGTTCCTATTAACTTAACCCCTTGTTCTTCTAAAAACTTACTTTCCGCAAGCTCCATTGCAAGATTAAGCCCTGCCTGTCCTCCAAGAGTAGGCAGGATTGAGTCGGGCTTTTCTTTTATGATAAGCGCCTTAAGTACCTCTACCGTAAGAGGCTCTATATATACCTTATCCGCTATATCTTTGTCAGTCATAATTGTTGCCGGATTGGAGTTAAGAAGTATAACCTCCACTCCCTCCTCTTTTAAAGAGCGACAGGCTTGAGTTCCGGCATAATCAAACTCTGCCGCCTGACCTATAACTATAGGTCCCGATCCTATAACCAATACTTTATTTATATCTGATCTGCGTGGCATATTATAAATTTCCCTCCATCATCTTTATAAACTTATCAAATAAATATTCGCTGTCTTTTGGTCCCGGAGCAGCTTCCGGGTGGTATTGCACGGTAAATATATTCTTATTAAGGTACTTTAATCCTTCATTAGTTGAGTCATTAACATTAACAAAGGCTTCTATTGCTATATTCTTATCTATTGTTTTTACATCTACCGCATAGCCGTGGTTTTGTGAACTTATGTAAGTCCTTTGGCTCTCCAGATCTTTTACCGGATGGTTACCGCCCCTATGCCCGTATTTTAACTTATAGGTATCGGCTCCGTTAGCCAGTGCCATAAGCTGGTGTCCTAAGCATATAGCAAATATAGGTATATCTGAATTATATAAATTTTTTATCTCTTCTATTACTTCAATATTTTCTTTAGGGTCTCCGGGGCCGTTACTTAACATGATTCCGTCAGGTTTATCGGCTATTATCTCGCTTGCCTTGGTATTATAAGGGTACACCGTCACCTCACAACCTCTTTTAAGCAAATTATTTGCTATATTTTTCTTACTTCCGAAGTCCATGAGAGCCACTTTTTTATGGGTCTTTTCCGGTCTTAGAATGTACTTTTTATCACAGCTTACCCTTGCAACCACACCCTCTACCTTATACTCTTTGATCTTTTCAAGCAGTTTTTTGATTTCTTCCTCACTATACTCCTTGGTGGTAAGAAAACCGTTCATAGTTCCTTTTTCTCTGAGTCTTTTAGTAAGATCCCTTGTATCTATACCGGATATTCCCGGTATGTCATTTTTTAATAAAAAGTCTTCTATACCGAATCTTGCTCTGAAATTACTGTAGTGTTTGGACAGCTCTCTAACTATAAATGCAGATATCCAAGGTCTCTCGGACTCCATATCCTCTTCACACACACCGTAGTTACCTATTAAAGGATAGGTCATTACCACTGCCTGACCTGCATATGAAGGATCTGTAAGCACCTCAAGATAACCGCTCATAGAGGTGTTGAACACTATCTCACTTATAACCTCCTTATGGGAACCTATTTTCTTTCCCTGATATACCGTACCGTCTTCCAATATAAGATATGCTTTCATAAATCCAATACCCTTTCTTCATAATCAATATAATGTCGTTTTCTCACACAAAAAAGGCTGTTACAAAATAGATTTTATTAGAGATTATACTACCTCTTTTAATAAAAATATATTTCGTAACAGCCTCTTTTTGAAAAAAGAAAACATAAACCCTACTGTTTGTAAGATTGAAATTTGAATTATTAAACTTTTTTTCTTCTGTAATGCTAACTTATTCTTTTTTACCAAATATCTTTCACATGGGTAAAACATACAAAGTCTATTCCTCTCCGGCTATATCTATTTCACCGGTAAAAACTTCTACTGCCTCTCCGGTCATAAATATGCTGTCTGATATTCTATCATAAGCTATCTTAAGTTGTCCACCTCTTAAATAAACATTTATTGTATCTTTACACAAATTACTTAAAATACAGGCATAAGCACTTGCACTTGCTCCGGTCCCGCAAGCCAAAGTTTCTCCGCTTCCTCTCTCCCATACTCTCATATGTATGTTTTCATCATTTTCAACATAAATAAATTCCGAATTTACCTTATCGGGTGCAAATCTTTCATGATTTTCATAAAAGGTACCTATTTTTTCCAAGTCCAAAGAATTAAGTTCTTCCAAACTTTTAACAAAGTACACCGCATGAGGATTGCCCATGTCTATGCCTATAAACTCTTTTTCTATGCCGTTTATAACTATGTGCTCAGACAGCTTGCTGTAGAGCTTAGGACTTCCCATGTCAACTGTAATACTTTTTGCCTTATTATTTTCAGCTTTTAAGCTTATCTTCCTGATACCTGCCAAAGTCTCAAGTTCAAACTCTTCTTTTTTGACATATCCTCTGTCATAGGCAAACTTGGCTACACATCTTGAACCGTTTCCACACATCTTTCCCCTGCTGCCGTCAGCATTATACATATCCATTCTTACATCTGCCACATCGGAAGGGCATACCAATATAAGACCGTCAGCCCCTATACCGAAGTGTCTGTCGCTTACGATCCGTGCAACTTTTTTAGGATCATTTACCTTATACTTAAAGCAGTCCACATATACATAGTCATTGCCTGCACCTTGCATTTTTACAAATTTCATATTAGCTCCTTCTTATAACAAATCATATATATTAGTCGGTACCATTGCCTTAATATATATACCGTCTTCTCTATAATCCTCAAGTTCAAGTTCCCCATGCTTTCTGATAAGTGCAAGCTTGGCACTGTCTTTATAAGGCATAAGCTTTTCAAGGTATATTCGCTGCTGCCTTAAAATCTTATCCACCAGCTCCTTAAACTCTTCCAAGCCCTCTCCGGTCTTTGCCGAAATCTTTAGTGTATGCTCCGCATGAAAATCCCTTGGAAGTATCGTATCCTCAGGCATTATATCTATTTTATTATAAAGGCTTACTACTTCCTTGTCCTCTATACCGAGCTCTCTTAAAGTATTGTATACAATAAGCATCTGTGTATCCGCCTCGGGATTGCTTGCATCTATCATATGCAGTATCAGGTCGGCATACTTTGCCTCTTCCAAAGTAGACTTGAAGGCTTCTATCAAATGGTGCGGAAGCTTTCTTATAAAACCTACAGTGTCGGTAAGCAGCACCTCATTGCCTGAGGGGAGTTTCAGTTTCCTTGTAGTAGGATCCAGTGTGGCAAAAAGCTTATCTTCCGCTAAAACATCAGCCCCTGTAAGTTTATTAAGAAAAGTAGACTTTCCGGCATTGGTATAGCCTACTATGGCTATTACAAAATTATCCTTCCTCGCCTTTCTTCTTATATCCCTTTGCTTTTTCACCTCTCTAAGCTCTTCTTTAAGAACCGATATTCTGTTATGTATAAGTCTTCTGTCAAGCTCTATCTTCTTTTCTCCCGGTCCTCTTGTACCTATCCCTCCTCCAAGCCTTGAAAGAGAGGATCTGAGTCCTACAAGCCTTACCGCCGCATACTTTAGCTGTGCAAGCTCCACCTGTATCTTACCCTCACCCGTACTTGCCCTTTTCGCAAATATATCAAGTATCAACATGGTTCTGTCTACTACCTTGGTATCAAGTATCCTCTCCAAGTTTCTAAGCTGTGCCGGACTTAGTTCATCGTCACAAAGCACTCCGTCAGCTTCCATGTATAAAAGCATTTCTTTTAATTCTTCAAGCTTGCCCTTTCCAAGATAGGTTACTGCATGTATTCTTTCCCTGTTTTGCACAAGTCTTCCTACAGACATAGCACCGGCAGTGTATACAAGCTCATCCAGCTCATCCAAAGAACTTTGGGTTTCTTTTTCACCGGAAATAGATACAGCCACAAGTATAAACTTTTCCTTTTTTTCCTCTGTGCTTATAAGCTCCTGCATCCGCCTCTCCTTATCTGATTCTGCTTTTTAAAAATTCTATCTCATGCTCTATATTTTCATCACTGCCGTAAGCATCTCTATAGCCGTTAAAAGTCTCCAAAGCCTTGCTGTAATCATGCATAAACTCATAAAGACAAGCCTTGTTATAAATAATATTCTTTTTAATATTACTATAGTCTTCAACAGGTTCGCTGAGTCCGTCCACATAGGCTATGCCTTTGTCATAGTAGTATAATGCCTTGTCATATTCCTTATAATGAAAATAAATATTTGCAATATTGTTATATACTCTGGCGTCAGACCTGCTTTCATCATTAATATTAGCCTCATAATAAGAAAGCACCTCTTCTATACTTTCGTTTTGCTCCATCATAAGAGTTATAAACTCATACTTTGCGTCCTCAAAAGCAGCCTCATTGGTATTGGTGTCCTTTATTTTATCATATAATTCTCTTGCCTTATCTATGTCCTTGCTTCCTCTTACTATGGAGATAATGCGCATATAGTTATACCACTTGGTCTCACTGTCTATATCACAAAGCAGGGCATAGCTTGCTTCAGCCTTTTCATACTCACCCATAAGAAACTGCAATTCGGCTCTGTATTTTAAAAGGTCAAGCTTGGATCTGTCTATCTTACCTGAATTTCTTAATTTTATCGCCTCTTCTATCTTATCGGATGCCTCTTCATATTTTTTCTCATCTATTAAAACTATGGCTTCTTTTCTTAATGCCTCTTCCCTGCTTCTTTTAGTAGTGCAGGCACTTAAAAATAATGCAGATAATATAAGCATAAAAAAAATGCGATTTATATATTTTTTATTAGATATCATACCTTACCTGTACTTCCAAAACCGCCTCTGTTTTTATTCTCAAGGAATTCAACCTCTTCAAAGTCTATGCTTTCTTGATGCTTCATAATTCTGAATTGGCAAATCCTCTCGTTAGTCTTTATTTTAGTATCCCTAAGTGCATATGCCGGAAAATACCATTGATCCTCATCACCACAATAGCTTTCATCTATAACACCCATGGAATTGGTTTGAATAATTCCGAAATTTTTGAAAGTAGAGCTTCTTGGAAGTACATGTGCCTCATATCCTTTAGGCAGCTGCATAGCTACCCCAAGCGGTATAAGCGCAAACTCTCCCGCCTTTAATTCTACATCCTTTGCGGCTCTTAAATCTATCCAGTCACTCTTATTTTCTATATATCTTAATTTTTCTATGTCTTTGGAAAAATACTTGATTTTGATCTGCATCTTAACTCCCTAACTTAAAACTAAACTGTCGTCTGTAAGATTTTCATAGGTACGGTGTAACACATTTTAATAACACAAGATATACAACGGCAATTTATGTTTTTTATTTAATGATTTCTTTTAAGAATATAGAAGGCTTTATCCTTTTATGAAAGCCCATCTTGCAATAACATATATTAAGTATGTCCTTTGCTCTGGTCATGGCAACATAAAACATTCGCCTCTCTTCTTCTACTTCTTCCTTGCTCTTTGCCTTTTTATAAGGACTGTAGCCTTCATTTGCATCTATTATATATACCACACTGTACTCCAGTCCCTTGGAAGAATGGAAGGTCATAAGCCTTACTCCCTTAAGCTCTTTATCATTTTCTTTTTTTGACTCATTTACTTTTTTAATAAGCTCTTGTCTGTATTCTTGCATATGACTTACCCAATCGGCAAAAGTATCATATTCATAAGCACTTTCTTCAAGCTCTCCCAGTATATCGAAAAGCTCCTGCTCGTCTATGCCCCTTTCTTTTGCAATCTCTTTAAGAAAATCATCATAGCCTACAACCCTTCTTATATACTTTACAGCCCTTGACATAGTAAGATCCTTTATTCTTTTAAGATCCTCAGCCAAGTTTTTTATTTTATTAAGCATAAAGGGCTTATCTTCATAGTAATCATACAAATTAGAAAATATATTGTCCGAGCTTCTTATTGCCTCTCTTTTTATAAATCTGTTCGGACGGTTAATAATTCTAAGCACATCCTCTCTGTTTCCTTCTGAGAGTGCCAGCTTTATATAGGATTTAATATCCTTTGATATCCAATGTTCAAAAATATCAGGTATGCTGTCCTTCATTATAAATGGAATGTTGTTCTCCAGCAAAAGTTTAGTAAGCAGCCTTGCCTGTAAGTTAGTCCTATAAAGAATTGCTATATCGTTGTACTCGTAGACAGCAGTATAATCTCTTATATCCTTTATAAGCATTTTTATTTCCGCCAGAGGATTGAAAAACTCAGTCAAAGAAACAGGTCTTTTTAATCCTCTGAACGCAGTTATCTTTTTAGGAAATCTTTCTTTGTTATGGGCTATAAGTCTGGATGCCGCATCCACTATTTCCTTGCTTGAGCGATAATTTATATCAAGTACTATCTTGGTAAGCTTTGGAAAATCTTTATGGAAATTAAGCATTATCTCAGGTTTTGCCCCTCTGAATCTGTATATGGACTGATCATCATCACCGACTATGCTTATATTAGCCTCAGGTCCTAACATAAGTTTGACTATCTCATACTGCATACGGTTGATATCCTGAAACTCATCTATCAATATATAGGCATACCTTCTTTGGCAGGCAAGTCTTATATCTTCCCTCTTACTTAGAAGCTCAAAAGTAAGACCCAGCATATCTTCAAAGTCTATCTTCTTAAGGGATGACTTTATACTTTCATAGCCCTTATATAAATTCTTGAAAATTTCTTCGGAACAGGAGTTTGAATAATAATACTCTATATCTATACTTTCCTGCTTTACAAAAGCAATTTCGGCAAGTATGGAAGAAGATAAATTATTTAAATCTTCCGTCCCCAGTTTGCTTTTTATTATAAGTTCCTTTACTATTTTGTATCTTTCCTCATCACTTATGACCTGATCCCCTCTGTAGCCGTAGGCAAGTTTAAGTAAATAAAAAAACACCGAATGAAAAGTACCCCATGTAACTTTTTTCGCAGATTCCAAGTCAGAGCTTAATTTTGCAAATCTTTCTCTCATCTCCATAGCCGCAGCTCTTGAGAAGGTAAGCACCAGTATATTGGAAGCCGGTATATTAAGCTCTTCTATCATATACCTTACCTTATGTGTGATAACAAAGGTCTTACCTGAACCCGGACCGGCTATAAGCATAAGCGGACCTCCTTCATGCTCTATAGCCGCTTTTTGATTAGGACTGTAGTTTATCAATTCCTTCCCTTATCCTTTTTAGACTTTCTTCCTTACCCAACACCTCCATGATCTCAGTGGCACCGGCAGGAGTATTTAGTTTACCTGAAAGTGCTATTCTTATAGGCCACATCACATAGCCGGTCTTTTTCTCTTCCTTTTGAACATAGGAAGAAATAAGGGCGTATAAGGCATCATTGCTGTAGTCGTCATGATTTTCCAAAAGCTCCAGTATATCCTTAAGCACCTTCAGTGAGGTCTCGGTATCGGTTTTCATTTTCTTATTTACATATAATTCATTATCATACTCCGGAAGCTTTTCAAAGAAATCTATATGTGCAGCTATATCTGGAAATACTTCTATACGAGTCTTTACCATTGAAGCGATTTTTTTCTTATCAAGCGGTTTTGATATTACCGCATCTATATAAGGCTGTGCAAGCTCAAAAAACTTATCCTCATCTATAGCCTTAAAATACTCCGAATTCATCCATTTTAACTTTACCATGTCAAATACAGCCGGAGATTTACTGATATTTTTATAATTAAATACCTTAACCAGCTCTTCCAATGAGAAGATTTCCCTATCATCTTCAGGAGACCATCCAAGTAAGGCTACGAAGTTAAGTATGGACTCGGGTATAAATCCAAGGTCTAAAAGATCTTCAAATGAAGCGTGTCCGCATCTTTTAGAAAGCTTTTTATGCTCCTCATTGGTAATGGTCGGACAGTGTACATACACCGGCACCTCCCAGCCGAAAGCCTCATAAAGTCTGTTATACTTCGGTGCGGAAGACAGGTACTCGTTACCCCTTACCACATGGGTTATTTCCATCATATGATCATCTACAACATTGGCAAAGTTATAGGTGGGATAACCGTCAGATTTGATCAAAACCATGTCATCAAGTTGACTGTTTTCTACAGAGATCTCACCGTAAATGTCATCTATAAAGGTGGTCTTTCCCTCTCTCGGGTTGTTTTGTCTTATGACAAATGGAAGACCTTTTGCAAGGTTTTCCTCTACCTCTTCCTTACTTAAACCAAGGCAGTGCTTGTCATAGCTCATTATCTCCTCACCTGCTACAGTTGTCTTTAGGCTGTTAAGTCTTTCCTGATCGCAAAAGCAATAATAGGCTTCACCTTTATCAATCAACTTCTTGGCATACTCCATGTATATACCCTGCTTTTGTCTTTCACTTTGCACATAGGGACCGTAACCTCCGTCTTTATCAGGACCTTCATCAGGTATAAGATTGGCATATTTTAAGGTGTTTTCAATAATTTCAAGTGCTCCTTCTACAAATCTTTCCTGATCCGTATCCTCTATACGAAGTAAAAAGTCTCCACCTTCATGCTTGGCTATAAGATAAGCATAAAGTGCAGTCCTTAGATTACCTACATGCATTCTTCCTGTAGGACTCGGTGCATATCTTGTTCTTATTTTCTTCATCTTCGCTCTCCCCCTTGATCATATTGTTTTCCGTATTTATTATAAACTTCAGCCTTATCTTTTTCTATCTGAGTTTTTAACTCCTCTAAAGAAGCAAACTTTCTTTGCTCTCTTATAAACTCAATAAAACTGATCGTTATTTCCTGTTCATAGATATCTTCATCAAAATCATATATATAACTTTCTATTCTTGCCTTATGATTTTCCTTATCATTCTTTACTGTAGGATTGGTGCCTACATTGCTAAGCCCAAGATAGGTCTTAGAGCTTCCTTCAAGTTTAATACTTGTGGCATATACTCCAAACTTAGGCAGGGTCTTTTCATCAAAGACAAAGATATTGGCAGTAGGGCTTTTAAGTACCTGACTTGCTATCTTATTGCCATGAACCACCTTGCCAAAGATACTATAATTATAGCCCAGCAGTTCATTTGCCATACTGATATCTCCCTTAAGTATAAGCTGCTTTATAAGGCTGGAACTTATATCTCTGTTAAGTGCATCAACTTCTTTCTTTATAGGATATACTTCGTAATTATATACCTTGGAAAGTCTTTTTAACAGATTCAGATCCCCCGACTTTTTATATCCGAAGGCACAATCCTCTCCGACCACTATCGCCTTCATATTCATCTTTGCTATAAGTATGTCTTTGACAAAATCAGTAGCTCTATACATTGAGAATTCTTTATCAAACGGATACTCTACCAGATAGTCTATGCCCATTTTTTCAAAATAAGCTCTTTTTTCCAAGTTGGTACTAATCTGTGTATATACTAAGGTATTTGTTTTAAGTATATTGATCGGTGCTGTATCAAAGGTAAATATGGCAAGTTTAAGGCTTTTAGTTGTTGCAATCTCCTGCATCTTCTTAAAAAGTTTCTTATGTCCCCTGTGCTCTCCGTCAAATTTACCTATACTAAGTACTGTAGCCTCCGGTATCTTAAATTCCTTTTTATCTATAAAATTCATACTTGAAACCTCTCTACTTATCCTTAATATAAAACATTTTTAGCGGTTTATAAAGCTTTTTTTCAGCTATATATTCATAAATTCCTATAAAAAGTCCCATACTGTATAAGCGTACCGTCTTAAAATTTTTTATTTCCTCGCTATCTTGCTTAATAAAATCCCTTTCTATCTTGTTGCCATTTACTGCATAACGGTGATACTCTTCTAAAACTTCAACTTTATTCAAATAACTAAAATAATCTTCAACCTTGACTATGTGCTTGTCTAAATCCTCTTTACTTAAGTTTTCCACTTCTTTTAGACTTATGCACTTCGACAGCTCGAACATATCGTGCTTTGTTCTTATCAAAGACTTCATGCAGGCTACCGTTCCCAAAGTCTTACCTATGTCATGACACAAAGTCCTTATATAAGTTCCCTTTGAACAGAGCACCCTAATATCAACTTCCGGAAGTTCTATTCTTTCTATCTCTATTTCTATGATTTCGACTTCTCTTTTTTTTCGCTCAACCTCTATGCCTTGCCTTGCCAAATCAACAAGTTTTTTACCGTTTATTTTTATAGCCGAGTACATGGGCGGTTCCTGCATATATATACCCTTAAATGAATATATAGCTTCCTTAAGCCTGTCTTCGCTTATATCGGCAGTACCTGTGCTTAAAACTTTTCCGCCTATGTCCTGTGTATCGGTTTCCACACCCAAAAGCATAGTAGTCCTATATTCTTTTATACCCGTACTTAGCATATCCGACACCCTTGTGGCAGCTCCGAGGCATACCGGCAACACGCCGGTCGCATCCGGATCTAAGGTGCCTGTATGACCTATCTTTTTCTGCTTTAATATACCTCTTAGCCTAGCGACCACATCATGAGAAGTATAGGATTTTTCCTTATATATAGGTAATATTCCGTCTATCATCTTATCTCCAAATCGTTAATTAGTCTTTGTAACAAGCAGCCGGTGCATCTTTTTATCAAAACCGTATTTCCAAACTGTTAGCCTTTAAGTAATGCCTGTTCTATGTGCATTGAAATATTATTGACAATATCATGCACTGTTCCGTCCATGGTACAGCCTGCCGCTCTTACATGACCTCCGCCCCCGAAGAATGATGCGATCTTGCTTACATCTACCTTGTTTTTGGAGCGTAAACTCACCTTGTATTTTTGTGTTTCCACCTCATATAAAAATATAGCCACTTCAACTCCTCTTGTCTGCCTCAGTTGCTCTATTATGCCATCAAGATCTTTTTTAGTGACCTCATAAAAATTCATGGTTTTTCTGTTTACATATGAGAATATGCACTTTCCGTCAAGTATTAATATACTTTCCAAAAGAGTTCTTCCAAGTATCTGGTTTTGTAAATAACTCTTTTCATAAAAACTTTCATCCACAATAGTTGTGTAATCTATGCCCTTTTCCATTAAATCGGCAGCTATCCTCATAGTCTTTGGTGATGTGCAGGAATACCTGAATACACCGGTATCATGAACCATTCCGGTATACAGACACTCCGCTACAGCCTTATCTATTTTTTCTTTATTCAAAAGGGTATATATAACTTCGGCAGTAGAGCTTGCATCTGCCTCAAGACAGGTTTCATCCGTAAACTTTGTATTGGTTACATGATGATCTATATTTATTGATTCCTTGCTTTTTTGCAATAAAACCTCTGAAAATCCAAGTCTTTGTATATCCGCCGAATCTACGCATATAAGCAGATCAAATTCAATATCTTCTTCCACGCTCTGCTTTATGTTTTCACTGTTTTTTAAAAACATGAATTTATCGCTGAATTCCTCCAAATATGCACTCAACTTAATTTCAGGGTAAACTGTACTTATATAATTATAAATAGCAAGTACAGAACCTATACAATCACCGTCAGGATTGACATGACCGGTTATGGCAACTTTTTTTGCCGATAATAATTTTTCTTCTAATATATTCACTCTTATACCTCTTATTAATCTTGCATTTTATGAAAATGCCCGTTAAATGTTTATGCTTTTGAAATCACAAGCACTATATGTGATTACAAGCGGTATTTTTAGACAAAGAAACGCCCTAAAGCGTTTCTTCATCCTCCTTACCCTCTTCCTTATGCTTTTTTGTATCCTTACTGATTACCTCATCTATAAGTTTATCCATCTTCATTCCGTACTCCAAAGAATTATCTATAACAAACTTAAGTTCAGGTGTATTCCTCAAATTAAGTCTGTGTGCAAGTTCATATCTGATAAATCCTCCTGCTTTTCTTAAGCCCTCTAATGTTTTATCAGCCTCTTCCTTACCTCCAAGCACACTTACATATACTGTGCAATACTTAAGATCTGTAGTTACATTGACATCCGTAACACTGGTCATAGTACTGACTCTCGGATCTTTTAACTCAGTTCTTATAATTTGAGATATCTCACGCATAACTTCAGAATTAATTCTGGTATTCTTTATACTGTTTTTTCTCATAAATCTCCTAAGCCGATATTAGTTTGGCAATTAGCCTCTTGAAACCTCTACCATATCGTAAGCTTCAACATAGTCGCCTTCTTTTATATCATTGAACTTCTCGAACACCAATCCGCACTCATATCCGGTATTGACTTCTTTTACATCATCCTTAAATCTCTTAAGTGAGGCAAGTGCTCCTTCATAAATCTGCTCTGAATCTCTTGTAATTCTAATCTTACAGCCTCTTACAAACTTACCGTCTTTTACATAAGATCCGGCTATAGTACCTACTCCTGAAGCCTTAAATATCTGTCTTACCTCGGCATGTCCTATTACCTTTTCTTCATAAACAGGCTCGAGCATACCCCTCATTGCAGCTTCAACATCTTCTATAGCCTGATAGATGACCTTATAGAGTCTAAGGTCGACCTTCTCCTGATCCGCACTTGATTTTGCTGTAGCGTCCGGTCTTACATTAAATCCTATAATTATAGCATTACTTGCAGCAGCCAAGGCTACATCCGATTCGTTAATAGAGCCTACACCTCCGTGTATTACCTTGACCTGCACCTCTTCATTGGAAAGCTTAACAAGTGATTCCTTTACCGCTTCCACAGAACCTTGCACATCCGCCTTGATAATAACCGGAAGCTCCTTTAAGTTTCCTGCCTTGATTTGTGTAAACAGATCGTCAAGGCTTAGCTTTGCTTTGGTCTCTTCTATAAGTTTATTCTTATTTTCAGATATAAAGGTAGCCGCAAATGCTTTAGCTTCCTTGTCATTTTCGGTAGCTACAAAGATTTCTCCGGCATTAGGCACATTATCAAGTCCCAGTATCTCTACCGGAGTAGACGGAGTTGCCTGCTTTAACTTGATTCCCTTATCATTTATCATAGCACGAACCTTACCTGAGCAAGCTCCTGCCGCTATAAAGTCTCCCACATGAAGCGTTCCCTTTTGAACAAGTACTGTAGCAACAGAGCCCTTGCCCTTATCAAGCTTAGCCTCTATAACTATACCTCTTGCCTTACGATTAGGATTAGCCTTTAACTCCTTGACCTCGGCTGCAAGTATGATCATCTCAAGAAGCTGCTCTATACCTTCTTTAGTATGTGCGGATACCGGACAGAATATGGTACTTCCACCCCAATCCTCAGGTATAAGATCATACTCTGAAAGTTCCTGCTTTACTCTGTCTATGTTGGCACTCGGCTTGTCTATCTTATTTACCGCTACTATAATCTCTACACCTGCCGCCTTTGCATGGCTGATAGCCTCTACTGTCTGCGGCATGACACCGTCATCGGCAGCTACAACAAGTATAGCTATATCGGTTGACTGCGCACCACGCATTCTCATAGCGGTGAATGCCTCATGTCCGGGTGTGTCAAGGAAGGTTATAGGCTGTCCGTTGATCTTAACCATATATGCACCTATATGCTGTGTGATACCTCCTGCCTCATGGCTTGTTACATCACTCTTTCTTATAGCATCCAAAAGTGAAGTTTTACCATGGTCTACATGTCCCATAACACAGACTACAGGAGGTCTTGGTAAAAGATCGGCTTCATTTTCCGCTTCTTCTTTAAGAAGCTCTTCTATAACATCAACCTTTTCTTCCATATTACAAATAACATCATACTCCAAGGCTATCTCCTCAGCCTCGGCAAAGCTTATCTCAGTATTAAGAGTTACTATCTGTCCCTTCATGAAAAGCTTTTTAATAATTGCAGAAGACTGGAGTTTAAGCTGTGCTGCCAAATCCTTTATAGTAAGCACTTCCGGTATGGTAATTTCCTTAATATCCTCAACCACCGTCTCTACCTTAGGTTTAACCGGCATGATAAAAGGATGCTTAACTGTCTTGCCCTTAGCAGGTCCGTCCTCCGTACGATGCTTTTTATCATTTTTCTGATTCTTAAAGTTATTCTTACTTACCCTTGTAGTAGTGGTCTTTTTAGCAAGAGAACCGTCCATTGAAGCGACAGAATCCCTTTGAGAACTCTTTTTAAATCCTCCCTGTCTTTGTGAAGCAGGTTTCTCATCCTTATCTTTATCCTTGTCAAAGAAATCATTTCTTTGATTTCTTGGTTTATAATTTTGCCCGCCGGATGAATTCCTGTCTTTAAAATTAGAATTGAAAGGTCTGTCTCCTGCCTGCTTTTGAGCCGCACCCTGTCTTTGCTGACCTTGAGAGTTTCTGTCGGAATATCTCGGATTATTTCCCTGCTGGCGACTTCCGAAGTTTCTTTGTCCTTCAGCTCCTCTTCTATCCGCATTTCTTTGTCCCTCGGCACCTTTTCTGTCTGCATTTTTGTTGTCATGACCTCTGTAGCCCTGACCTCTTCTGTTGTCTCCATGACCTCTATCCTGTCCTCTGCTTCTTGAGTCTGATTGAGGCTTTGGCTGATTGGCACTTTCTTTTCTTTTTTCTTCTTCTCTTCGTGCCATATCGTCATATACATTTCTTACTTTTACTTCTTTTTTCTCTTCATTTTGCATCGTAGGCTTTTGCTTCTCCAAATTATTGTCTATATCTTTAACAGCTTCTTCTGTAGTCTTTGTCTTTGTTACAACTTTTTCTTGCATTGCTTCTTTTTTCTCTTCTACAGTTTTTGTTTCTGTTACTGCTTTTTCTTTTTTCTCTTCCACAGGTGCTTTCGCCTGCACCTCTTTTACTTCTTCACTGACACTTTGTTTCTTATCATTGGCGGAAAGAACGGAAAGTACTCTTGTTCCTGACTGTTTAGCTGTAGTTTGAGCGGGTTTCGTGCTATGCTGCTGTGCATTCTGAGGTCTGAATACTGCGGTATATTTTTTCTTATGCGGTTCGCTCTTGTTATCCGACTTACTTTCCTCAGACTTAGTTTCTTCGGACTTACTGCCCTCCGAAAACATTTTTCTTACACTTTCCACCTGCTCATCAGTAATTGATGAAAAATGACTTTTTACATCCATACCTTTTTCATTCAGTATAGCTATCAGTTCTTTATTCGACTTTCCCAATTCTTTCGAAAGTTCATATATTTTCAATTAAACTACCTCCGTCCCTGTATCTAATAATTTCTTGATTGCTTGCGCAAAGTTTGCATCACTGATTCCGAGCGATGCCCTGTATTCTTTTCCGATTGCATGTCCAAGGCTTAGTTTATCCGAGTATATGTATATAGGTATTTTCTTGTAAGCACATTTATTCATAAAAAGCTTTTTGGTATTATCGGAAGCATCCGTTGCAACTATTACCAGTTTAGCTTTATTTTCTTTTATAAGCTTTTCCGTAGAAAATTCTCCGCTTACAACCTTTGCCGCCCTCATAGCCAAGCCTATTAAATTTAATATCTTATTCACTTAATTCCTTCATTTCCTCTGTTAATTTCAGATAAGTTTCTTTTTGTACCTTCATCTTAAACGATCTGTCCAGTGCTTTGTTCTTCTCGGCTTTTTGTATGCAATTTGTGTCCTTGCAAATGTACGCTCCTCTGCCGGCTGCCCTTCCTGTAGGGTCTAAACTGATCACCGAATCTTTAGACTTAACTATGCGTATCATCTCCTTTTTACTTCTTTGTGTTCCACAGGCTATACATAATCTCAGTGGTTTAGATCTAACTTCCATTCCTAAGCCCTCACTTTTATATTAAATGTCGCTATCTTCTTCTTTTTCTTCAATAACTTCCCCGGTTTCTTCCTCCGGATCGGTTATTTCAGGCTCTACCTCAATCTCTTCAAAATCTAAGGTTCCCTCAGGTCTGTAATCTATACCGAGTTCGTCAAACAAACCTATCTCTCTTGCCTGTGTCTCACTCTTTATATCAATTTTGTAACCGGTAAGTTTTGCTGCAAGTCTTGCATTTTGCCCTTCTTTTCCTATTGCAAGTGATAGCTGATAATCCGGAACTATTACCTGAGCCTCTTTGTTATCCTCATCTGCCACAACACAGATTACCTTAGCGGGACTTAAAGCGTTTTCTATAAGATAGCCGGGGTTATCATCCCAGTTGATTATATCTACCTTCTCTCCTCTCAGTTCTTCAACTACGGAGTTTACTCTTATTCCGTTAATTCCCACGCAGGCTCCTACCGCATCTACATTCTCATCATTACTTGATACTGCCATCTTGGTTCTTGAGCCTGCTTCTCTGGCTATTGATTTAATTTCCACTATACCGTCTTTTATTTCCGATACCTCGGATTCAAAAAGCTTTCTTACAAGCTCCTGGTGATTTCTCGATACGGTTATCTTCGGTCCCTTGGGATTTTCCTTAACTTCTACCACATAGACCTTGATTCTGTCTGTAGGTTTAAGCTGCTCCGACTTAACCTGCTCCGCCTCCGGAAGCATCGCATCACAGCGCCCTAAGTTTACCGTCATATTTTTTCCTACATACCTTTGAACCACTCCGCTTATTACTTCTCTTTCCTTGGAATAATAGTCATTGTAGATAGCTTTTCTTTCTTCTTCTCTAATCTTTTGAAGTATTACGCTCTTTGCCCTACCGGTAGCTATACGCCCGAACTCCGTTGATTTAATAGGTATTAATACCTTATCTCCCACTTCGTATTTTATATCCATTTTTTTGGCATCTTCAAGGCTTATCTTAAGCGGTTTTTCTTCAGCACTCAAATCCTCAAGGCTATCCACTACTTCCTTTTCTTGAAACACTGAATAATCACAAGTATCGGGATTTATACTCACCTTAACATTATCCGCCACACCGAAATGGTTTTTACAGGCGGATATAAGCGAGTTCTCTATGGCTTCAAGCAGAGAACTTTTACTTATGTTCCTCTCTTTTTCCAAGAGTTCCAGTGCTTCCTTTAATTCCTTATTCATTTTTTTATTTTCCTCCTAATAGGTGATTTATTCACCTTCTTATTAATCTTCTATACTAAGCCTTATAAGGGCTATATCCTTGCGTAAAAAGCTGATATCTTTTGAATTCTCTTCTATAACAATGTTCTCGTCATCAAAACTTTTCAGTATTCCGGAAAAATCTTTTCTCTTATCTATTGCCTTATAAAGTTTTACTTCGACTCCCTTTCCAAGTTCCCTTAAAAAGTCCTTGTCCTTTTTTAGAGTTCTTCCAAGTCCCGGAGAGCTTACCTCAAGTGTGTATGACTCATCAATAAAGTCGGTTTCATCAAGCCAATCGCTGACAGCTCTGCTGATTTCCACACAGTCATCTATAGTTATACCGCCTTCCTTGTTCATATCACAGTATACTCTTAGGTAATGTTGTGATGCCTCTTTAACAAACTCCACATCCACGACCTCAAACGCCAGTTCCTTACTGAGTGCTTCCAAAAACTTTTCCGTTCTTGCTACATAAGTATCGCTTTTACTCATTTTACCCTTCTTTCCTTTAGCTCCATCTATAAATTTATAGATTTATATTTAATATAATGCAAGAGAACAATTTCATTGATTTTTGCTTTTTTCCGGTCTTTTGCTCTTGTAATTAATTAAGTAAAGCAAATGCTTATCTCTCACATAAAAAAGTGGACCTAAACGGTCCACCCAAAATCCAAAGTATAATACGCCACCACTATACTAACACACTATCATAAAATATGCAAGTTGTTAAATGTTTAAGTTTATACAAATTAAAAATCAAAAATCCAATTTATAACTGTAAGCCCTTAAAAGTTTAGATGCAAGTTCACAGGAATCCGAGTCATAAAACTCTATCCTTAAAGCTCCTTCTCCAAGCTCCCTGTTATGATTGATTCCTATGTTTTTAATATTTATAGAATGTGAACTTAGTATAACGGCTATTATGGAGACTGCACCCGGATTATCCACCACATGAACAGAAAAAGCGTTCTTTGAGCTGATAAGACCTATATTCCTGTCCGAAAGAGTATTTCTATAAGTCTTTGAGCTTTCAAATAAATCATATATAGAGCCTGATTTATTTTGAGTTAATTCGTCTCTTATCTTACTAAGTGAGTCTATGTACTTATTAAGCATAGCTACAATAGGTTCTTTATTGGTTTCGCATATCTGTTCCCAGATGACCGGAGAGGAAGAGGCTATTCTTGTTATATCCTTAAAACCTCCGGCAGCAACTCTTTTCATTACCTCATCTTCATAATCACAGTCCTTTATAAGATCAACAAGACTTGCTGCCACTATATGCGGAAGATGGCTTATAGCGGCAACCACCATATCATGCTTTTTATAATCTATTATAAAAGGAATACATTTGATCTTTTTTAATAGACTCTCCAATCTGCCAACATCCTCTTTACTTACTTTTTCTCCTATAGTAAGCATATAGTAAGCATTTTCAAGCAGCAAAGGCGTAGCCGCATCATATCCTGTCTTTTCGGAGCCTGCCATAGGATGTCCGCCTATAAAGTTCTTCTCCAAACCAAGCCTGATGGCAGCCTTGTGTATAGAAGTCTTTGTACTGCCCACATCGGTTATAATTGTATTCTCACTTATATAGGGCTTGATTTTTTCTAAATACTCTTCGTTATACTCAACCGGTGTACATAAAAAGATTATATCCGCCACAGATATACTCTCGTCTATTCCGTCTAAAATATAGTCGACAACTCCCTGTGACTTTGCCTTTTCAAGCTTTGTTTTGGAGAGCATATAGGCATATATCTTTGAATCCTTCAGGTACTTCTTAATAGCCTTGGCAATAGAGCCTCCTATAAGTCCAAATCCTATAAAAACAAAATTATTATTCATGCACCCTATACTTCCTGTACCTTGCTCCAATCTATCTCTTCCACACTATGTGCTTTTACTTCTTTTTCAGGGTATCCCAGTGCCAGTATTCCCACCACCCTGTCTTTATCCGATAAATTAAGCAGCTTTTGTACCTTGCTTTCTGAAGACTTCCCTTCATTAGTGCGAAGTCTTATCTGTACCCAGCATGAGCCTAAGTTTTTATCTGCGGCTTCAAGTTGCATAAAACTAAGGGCAATACTTGAGTCCTCCACCCATGTATCGGTTCTTTCTTCATCCACTACCACTGCTATAGCTACAGAAGCCTCCTTTAACATAGCCGCTCCTGCAGGCTTTACTGTAGAAAGCGCTTCCAAGATTTCCTTTTTCTTTATAACATAGAATCTGCAAGGCTTTTTATTCATACCGGTAGAAGCTAAAAGCCCCGCTGAAAGAATATCCTTTAACACCTGTTCTTCTACTTCCTTTTGCAAATATTGACGCACACTTCTTCGTTTTAAAATAAGGTCTAACATACGCTTCCTTTCCTGCATAAGCCTTTAATGTCTGCAAGTTATATAATTAACTGTCACTTAGAGGCTAATCTTTGCACCTACTATTAAAATATTGATACTATTTTACCCCCTGTAAACTTTTTTATCAATACTGTAAGAGTTGGAGCGTTGCGCAATTAGGGGAGTTGGTAGCATAAACAATTATAAATATATCTATACACAACTAATCTTTTGTAACAGTAGTGTGGCGGAAGATAAAAAAACTCCATATAATTCAATCTTTTTAGCGGTTAACCCTTTTGATAAAGCGAG
>ERZ773054.22-NODE-22-length-114278-cov-4.570892_pt1 | contig 114278 bp, 101 predicted proteins | sample MGYA00580630_ERZ773054 | MGnify/ENA primary metagenome ERZ773054 (study PRJEB29015, sample SAMEA2737994) | human oral metagenome | biome: human oral; feature: human-associated habitat; material: dental | place: China | collected 2115 ... | reverse complement strand
ATAGTTATAGAATCATTATCTTTATATTCAAATTCTGCAACCAAAGAGGGATGTTTGCTAAGTGTTATAACCCCTTTTTTAATAACTGGAAATAATGAATTCTTCTTTTTGTTTGCAGATAAAACCAAAGAACTAAATTTATTCCATATCTCATTATTCTGAAACAAACAAATTTCTTGATCCTTTTGAATTTCAACTATTTTATTATATAAAAAATATCTCCAGTTAGATTTATAACTACTATCTATAGAATCTTTTTCATGACTATCACTAACAACATCTACATTAATAGGATTATTAAGTGCAGACAAAGATTGTTTATCACTATCATCAAAATCACTTTTAAATAATATAAAGTGGCTATAGAGATTGTCATTTTTATTTTCTAACATTAAAGAAATATATCTTAATAGGGCTGTTTTACCAGTCCCCTTTAATCCTAGAATAAAATATTTTTTCCCTTCTAGAAAATTATCTAAATTTAGATCTGGAGGAAGTGTATAGACTTTTAAAAAGTGCTCTCTTTCTTCAGGTGTATTCTCTAATAATTCATTTTTCGCATCTAGATTTCCCAAGTTAAAATCTTTTAATTTCATTATGTCATCTCCTTAGGTTAATAATTAATTGGATTAAAACACCACCCTCGCATTCCTAAACACCCGCATCCAAGCGCCATCTTCTCCCCACTCTTCCGGATGCCATGAGTTGCTCACGGTGCGGAAGACGCGTTCCGGGTGTGGCATCATGATGGCGACACGACCGTTGGTGTTGGAAAGCGCTGTGATGCCGAGGGCGGAACCGTTCGGGTTAGCCGGATACACTTCTGTCGGGTTGAGGTTGTTGTCGATGTATTGCGCCACGATCAAGTTTTGTGCTTGAAGTGCGGTTAAATTTTCAGGTGTTTTGAATTCCACTCTGCCCTCACCATGGGAAACGGCAATTGGCATGTGAGAGCCAGCCATACCTTGGAACCACAGGGAGTTGCTTTCGTTAATGCGAACCAAGGCAGCACGAGCTTCAAAACGTTCGGATTTATTGCGCACGAAACGCGGCCAGTTTTCCGTGCCCGGGATGATTTCCGCCAAGGTGGAAAGCATTTGGCAGCCGTTACAAATGCCAAGTGCGAGCGTGTCTTCACGTTCAAAGAATTGGCTGAATTGATCCCGTAAGTGCGGATTAAATAAAATGGATTTCGCCCAACCGCCACCGGCGTCAAGCACGTCGCCATAAGAGAAGCCACCGCACGCCACCAAGGCATTGAAGTGTTGCAAGTCATAACGGCGATTGTGCAAGTCGCTCATGTGAACGTCGATAGCCTCAAAGCCGGCACGGTCAAATGCCGCCGCCATTTCCACATGGCTGTTGACGCCTTGTTCACGCAATACCGCCACTTTCGGGCGTTTTCCAGTAGCAATGTAAGGCGCCGCAATGTCTTCGATCGGGTCGTAGGTTAAATGGGCGGAGAAGCCTTTGTCCTGTGGATTTTTCTTTGCGGCAAATTCTTGGTCGGCACATTCCGGGTTGTCGCGTAAACGTTGCATTTGATGAGTCAATTCCGCCCAAATGCCGCGCAAGTCAGAGCGTTTTTCACTGAGCAACACTTTGTTGCCGCGGGTGATTTCGATTTCGTCGTCTTCAGTCACGGCGCCCAATTCTTTCACTAAGTGCAACACATTGTATTTGGCGAAGACATCGCGCACGAGACTCAAATCGCTGTCGAGAACTTGAATCACTGCACCCAATTCTTCGTTAAATAACACCGCTAAATCGTTGTCGCCCAAGGCGCTGATATCCACTGCTACGCCACAATATCCGGCAAAGGCCATTTCTGCCAAGGTGACGATTAACCCACCATCGGAGCGGTCGTGGTATGCTAATAATTTTTCTTGCGCCACCAATTCCTGCATGGCGTTAAAGAAGTTTTTCAATGTGTCGGCGTTGACCACATCCGCCGGTTTGTCGCCAAGTTGCGCATAAACCTGTGCTAACGCCGTAGCACCCAAGCGGTTGTTGCCTTCACCCAAATCCACCAACAACAAGCGGGATTGTCCTTTGTCGGTGCGTAATTGCGGGGTAACAGTTTTGCGCACGTCTTCCACGCGAGCAAAGGCGCTAATGATCAAAGAAAGCGGCGAGGTCACGCTTTTTTGCTCGCCGTTTTCCTGCCAAGTGGTTTTCATGGACATAGAGTCCTTACCCACTGGAATGGTCAAGCCTAATTGCGGGCAAAGCTCTTCGCCCACGGCTTTCACGGCAGCATACAAGCCAGCATCTTCGCCTTTATGGCCTGCGGCGGACATCCAGTTGGCAGACAATTTAATGCGTTTAATGTCACCGATATTCGTGGCGGCAATGTTAGTTAAGGATTCTGCCACGGCTAAACGGGCAGACGCCGAAAAATCTAACAATGCTACCGGCGTGCGTTCGCCCATGGACATGGCTTCGCCGTAATAGCTATCTAATGTCGCCGTGGTGACCGCGCAGTCTGCCACCGGTACTTGCCACGGGCCGACCATTTGGTCACGCGCCACCATGCCGGTCACCGTGCGGTCACCGATGGTAATTAAGAAGGTTTTTTCCGCCACTGCAGGTAAACGAAGTACGCGATGTAACGCCTCTTTTAATTGAATTTGGCTTTGTTCAAGTGGTTCGCCGTTCACGCTTGCCGTTTGCACATCGCGGGTCATTTTCGGGGTTTTGCCAAGCAACACGCCCATTGGTAAATCGATCGGATTGTTGTTGAAATGCTCGTCATGTAAGGTTAAATGTTCTTCTTCCGTGGCTTCGCCGATCACCGCATAAGGCGCGCGTTCACGACGGCAAAGTTCCTCAAAGTGCGGTAGTTTTTCCGGGTGAATAGCGAGCACATAACGCTCTTGCGATTCATTACACCAGATTTCCAACGGGCTCATTTCGCGCTCGTCGCTTAAGATTTTGCGGAGTTCAAATTTACCGCCACGGCCACCGTCATGCACCAATTCCGGCATAGCGTTGGATAAACCGCCTGCGCCCACGTCGTGAATAAAAGCAATCGGGTTGTCGTCGCCTAGCTGCCAGCAACGGTCGATCACTTCTTGGCAACGACGCTCCATTTCCGGGTTATCCCGTTGTACGGAGGCGAAATCCAAGTTTTCTTTGGATTTGCCGGATGCCATCGAAGATGCCGCACCACCGCCCAAGCCGATGTTCATTGCAGGGCCGCCAAGCACAACCAGTTTTGCGCCCACCGGGATTTCTCCTTTTTGCACGTGTTCGGCACGAATGTTGCCGATACCGCCCGCCAACATGATTGGTTTGTGGTAGCCACGCACTTCTTCGCCATTGAAGCTATTCACTTTTTGTTCGTAAGTACGGAAATAGCCGAGCAATGCAGGGCGACCGAATTCATTGTTAAACGCCGCACCACCTAACGGGCCTTCCAGCATAATGTCTAAAGCGGAAGCAATACGGTTCGGTTTGGAAAGCGGCGCTTCCCAAGGTTGCTCAAAGTTTGGAATACATAAGTTTGAGACGGAAAAGCCCACCAATCCTGCTTTCGGTTTTGCACCGCGACCGGTCGCGCCTTCATCACGGATTTCGCCACCGGAGCCGGTTGCCGCACCCGGGAACGGAGAAATAGCGGTCGGGTGGTTGTGGGTTTCCACTTTCATTAAAATGTGAGTGTCTTCATTGTGATAACGGTAAATGCCGTCTTGATCCGGGAAGAAGCGTCCCGCTTTGGAACCTTCCATGACCGCTGCGTTATCTTTATACGCGGAAAGCACAAAATCAGGGGTTTTCTCAAAGGTATTTTTGATCATTTTGAACAGGGATTTATCCTGTTTTTTGCCGTCGATAATCCAGTCGGCATTGAAAATTTTGTGGCGGCAGTGTTCCGAGTTGGCTTGTGCGAACATATACAGCTCAATGTCGTGCGGGTTGCGCCCAAGTGCGGTGAAATTTTCCATCAAATAATCAATTTCATCTTCCGCCAATGCCAAGCCAAGTTCCACGTTGGCACTTTCTAAAGCACTGCGTCCGCCATGTAAAATATCCACGGTTTTGAACGGTTTTGGTTCTTGTTGACGGAACAACACTTCCGCCTCATCAGCCTTGCGCACTACGGTTTCCATCATGCGGTCATGTAAAAGTGCGGTCAGTTTTTCCGTTGTTTTTTCATCTAACGGTTGTGTCAATTCAAAGTAATACGCCAAACCACGCTCAATACGTTCCACTTCGTTTAAGCCGCAGTTATGGGCGATGTCGGTAGCTTTAGAAGACCAAGAAGAAATGGTGCCGACACGCGGAATCACAATAAAACTTTCCCCTTTGGCTTCATGTTCGGCAAGGGTCGGTCCGTAATGCAACAAGGCTTTTAGTTTGGCTTCCTGTTCAGCAGAAAGGGCGGCGTTTAATGCCACAAAATGCACATACTCCGCATACACAGATTTCACTGGTAATTGTTGCTGTTGGAATTTTTGCATTAAGCCATTGATACGGAATTCGGAAAGGGCAGGAGAGCCACGGAAAGTTTGAAACATGAGGATTACCTTTAAGGTTGAATTGAAACAAAAATTGCGGGCTATTATAAAGGAAAATCAAGGAGACGAAAACGTTTGCGTCATCTCTTTTTAGACATGAGCAGGGTCATTTTGGCGTAAAGGCGAATTGACAAATACAGTGAAATGAAAAAATAACGGAAAACTGGCGCAAGCCAGTCAACCGACTTGCGCCTCTTGACAGTCAAAAAATAAGCTTTTAAATGACCGCACTTTTGATAGAACAGGGTTATTTTTCCCCGACTTCATGGTGAGCCGTTGCACTTGGCTTACGGCGTTTCCCGATATTTTTACGATCTTGATGACGTTGTTTGGTTTTTTTATCCGCTTTCTTTTGCGCTTCGCGTTTTTCTAATTTTTTCGCTTTTTGTTTTTTGCTGACGGTTTTGATTTCGCCGTCCTTTGGCGCTTTGGTGCGCGGTTCCAAACCTTCAATCACGCGGGCTTTCAGCATTTCTTGGGTATAACGCTTAATTTTGCCCAACAGACGATAATCGTGCGCTTCCACAAAAGACACTGCAGTACCTTTTCTGCCGGCACGCGCGGTACGCCCGATGCGGTGCAAATACGTATCGGCGCTGTACGGCAAATCAAAATTCATAATATGGCTAACGTCATCAATATCGATACCGCGTGCGGAGACATCCGTGGAGACCAATACCGTTACCACGCCGTTTTTCAGTTTATCGATCGCGTTGTTGCGTTGGGTTTGTGCCATTTCGCCTTCTAAATAGGTGCTGCGAATACCGCGTTTGCGCAGATTTTCTGCCAGTTCGCGCACATCTTCCCGATGACGGACGAATACAATGCCTTTGCTGACTTGCTCTTGCTCAATGAAACGCGCCAATAATTTGAATTTATGCTCATTGCTGTCGGCGTGATAATACCATTGCTGAATTTTCTTCCGTTCACGACGGCTAGGCTCTGCATCAATTTTTACCGGCTCGTTTAACGTGCGGTCGGCAAAATCTTCCAATAAATCCCCTTCAAGGGTTGCCGAGAACAATAGAGTTTGTTTACGCCAACGGGTTTCTGCCGAGATTTTTTCCGCATCTTGCCCAAAGCCCATTTGCAACATTCTGTCCGCTTCGTCAAAAATCAGAATTTCTACCGCGCGACAATCAAAATTTTCTTCTTTAATGTATTGCAACAAACGCCCCGGGGTCGCCACCACGATGTCTTGATTTTTATTGAAAATCTCGCCGTGATTTTGATACGCCACACCGCCGGTGATGGTTGCAATACTAAGTTTTGTGAAGCAGGCAAGTTCTTCCGCCTGTTCCGCCACCTGCATGGCAAGTTCACGGGTTGGTGTAAGAATCAACACGCGCGGTGCGCCCGGTTTACGGCGTGGATAATCTAACAAGTGTTGAATCGCCGGTAGCAAAAACGCGGCGGTTTTTCCGGTGCCGGTTGGTGCCGACCCGAGGACATCACAGCCCTCCATCGCGGCAGGAATGGTTTCCTGTTGGATGGCAGTAGGACGTTGGTAGCCTTTTTTCTGGAGGGCGTTGAGTAATTCAGGCGCGAGATCAAAATCGGCAAATTGAGTGAAGTCTGTCATGGGTATGTGTTGTTCATTAGCATTAAAATTGCGCCGAATTATACCGCACTTTACTGTTAAAGTGCGGTGTAAAATCAGAAAACTTTTATTCCCAAAGCCTATCCGTAAAGAAGATAACGCCCACCTTTTCAAGACATTGAAATAAACAATGCCCCAGCCCCATAAAACAGGTTACATAAACGCAAACGTTTGCGCTATAATACGCCACCTCAAATTTACTTCATAAATTAAAGGAAATTATTCATGCAATCAACTCGTCCCATTCGCCAAGCATTGCTTAGCGTGTCCGATAAATCCGGTATTGTGGAATTCGCCCAAGGCCTCGTAAAACGCGGTGTTAAACTGCTTTCTACCGGTGGTACGGCAAAACTTTTAGAACAAAACGGCTTGCCGGTAACCGAAGTGTCCGATTACACCGGTTTTCCGGAAATGATGGACGGTCGAGTGAAAACTTTACACCCGAAAGTGCACGGTGGGATTTTAGGTCGTCGTGGTACGGATGATGCGATCATGCAGCAACACGGCATTGAAGGCATTGATATGGTGGTGGTGAATTTATATCCTTTTGCCGCAACCGTGGCTAAGCCAAATTGCACGTTAGAAGACTCCGTGGAAAATATTGATATCGGCGGCCCAACCATGGTGCGCTCTGCCGCGAAAAACCATAAAGATGTGGCGATTGTCGTGAATAATCAGGATTTTGATGCCATTCTTGCAGAAATGGATCAACATCAAAACAGCTTAACCCTGGAAACCCGTTTTGATCTTGCTATCAAAGCATTTGAACACACCGCGCAATACGATTCCATGATCGCGAACTATTTCGGTCAGTTGGTGAAACCTTATCATGTGGCAGCCGAAGAAGATGCGGAGGCGAAGTGCGGCCAATTCCCGCGGACTTTAAACCTTAACTTCGTGCGTAAACAAACCATGCGTTACGGCGAAAATGCCCATCAAAATGCCGCGTTTTATGTGGATCTCAATGTAAAAGAAGCGAGTGTGGCAACGGCAAACCAACTGCAAGGTAAAGCCTTGTCTTACAATAATATTGCCGATACCGACGCAGCCCTTGAATGTGTGAAAGAATTTGATGAACCGGCTTGTGTGATTGTTAAACACGCTAATCCATGCGGTGTGGCTTTAGGCAAAGATATTTTAGAGGCTTACAATCGCGCCTATCAAACAGACCCAACCTCAGCCTTTGGCGGCATCATTGCGTTTAACCGTGAATTAGACGAAAAAACGGCAAATGAAATTGTAGAGCGTCAATTTGTGGAAGTGATCATTGCCCCGAAAGTTTCTGCTGAAGCGCAAGAAGTCGTGAAACGTAAGAAAAATGTCCGTTTGCTGGAATGTGGAGAATGGCAAGCACGTACCCAACGTTTAGATTTCAAACGCGTGAATGGCGGTTTGTTGGTGCAAGATGCGGATTTAGGCATGGTGGGCTTGGATGACTTAAAAGTGGTGAGCAAACGTCAACCGACCGAACAAGAATTGAAAGATTTATTATTCTGTTGGAAAGTGGCGAAATTCGTGAAATCGAATGCCATTGTTTATGCCAAAGATAATCAAACTATTGGCATCGGTGCTGGCCAAATGAGCCGCGTATATTCTGCGAAGATTGCAGGTATTAAAGCGCAGGATGAAGGTTTAACCGTAGCCGGTTGTGTAATGGCATCTGATGCATTCTTCCCATTCCGTGACGGTATTGATGCAGCGGCGAAAGTAGGCATTCAATGTGTCATTCATCCGGGCGGCTCAATGCGCGATCAGGAAGTGATTGATGCAGCAGATGAGCATAATATGGTGATGGTATTGACCGGAATGCGGCATTTTAGACATTAATTTATGTTATAACTTCGCTCAATGAGCGACTTACTTATTCCCCCTCTTTCGTAAAGAGGGGGCTAGGGGGAGATTTAAACGATGCTAAATATACTATGAGGTTGAAATAACTTCTGCCAAATCTCCCCTACCCCTCTTTGCTAAAGAGGGGATTAAATTCAAAAAGACACAAGGACTACAACATGAACATCCTCATCATCGGAAACGGCGGTCGTGAACACGCTCTGGCTTGGAAAGCGGCGCAATCTCCATTAGCCGATAAAATTTTCGTTGCACCGGGCAATGCGGGGACAGCGTTAGAACAAAAGGTCGAGAACGTGAATATCGCTGCAACGGATATTCCTGCGTTGGTTAAATTTGCCCAAGATAACCACATTGGTTTAACGATCGTAGGGCCTGAAGCACCGCTTGTGATTGGCGTGGTGGATGCGTTTCGTGCAGCGGGATTGAAAATTTTCGGACCAACGCAAGCAGCGGCGCAATTAGAAGGTTCCAAAGCATTCACCAAAGATTTTTTAGCCCGTCATAAAATCCCAACAGCGGAATATCAAAACTTCACTGAAGTTGAACCGGCATTGGCTTACTTGCGTGAAAAAGGCGCGCCAATTGTCGTTAAAGCGGATGGCTTGGCGGCAGGCAAAGGCGTGATTGTGGCGATGACGTTACAAGAAGCGGAAGACGCGGTGCGCGATATGCTTTCCGGCAATGCCTTTGGTGAAGCCGGTAGTCGAGTGGTCATTGAAGAATTTTTAGATGGCGAAGAGGCGAGTTTTATTGTCATGGCGGACGGCAAAAATGTCGAACCTATGGCAACCAGTCAAGACCATAAACGTGTAGGTGAAAAAGACACGGGCTTGAACACCGGCGGCATGGGGGCTTATTCTCCTGCGCCAGTGGTAACGCCTGAAATTCATGCGCGCGTGATGCGTGAAGTGATCTATCCAACGGTCAATGGCATGGCGGCAGAAGGCAATGTTTATACCGGTTTCTTGTATGCCGGTTTGATGATCATGCCGAATGGCCAGCCGAAAGTGATCGAATTTAACTGTCGTTTCGGTGATCCGGAAACCCAACCGATTATGTTGCGTTTGGAATCGGATTTGGTGGAACTTTGTCTTAAAGCCTGTGATGGCAAATTAGACGAAGTGAAATCGCAGTGGAACCCGAAGGCTTCTTTAGGTATCGTATTAGCAGCAGAAGGTTATCCGGGAGATTATCGCAAAGGTGATGAAATCAGCGGTTTGCCTCAAAGTGCGGTCGAAAATGAGAAAGTTTTCTTGGCGGGCGTAGAAGCAAAAGCGGGCAAGTTAGTCACCAACGGTGGCCGCGTGCTTTGTGTGACCGCATTAGGTGAAAGCGTATTTGAGGCACAACAGAAAGCCCTGAAACTGGCTGAACAAATCCGATGGAACGGCCGTTTTTATCGTCGTGATATAGGCTATCGCGCCGTGGCTCGTGAACAATAATTAATGTTAAGGAGATTATATGGATTATAAAAATAAAGAATTATGTCGTCTTCGCACAATCAGTTTTTTTCTAACGTTACATAAAGATAAAACGCAATGGGAAGAAGCCCTTTATTCGGTGAAACGTGATGTGGATTTGTTATTACCCGCTGTGCAGAAAGCAGGTTATACCTTGCAATCGATTCGAGTGATTACCAATCCCTTTGGTGAATATTTGGATTTAACCAATTTGCAGACAGCAAAAGCAGATTTGCAGTATTTAACGGAATTATTGAATAAATTTAATGAAAGTGGAATTCGTCTTCGATTTGCAATAGGCGCGGCGAGAAATACAGAGGAAATTGCTTTATTGCCAGAGTTAATCGCGGCTTATGGCGACTTGTGTAATGCTTGTGTCAACGTGCCATTAGATGAAAATGGTGTGTTAGATAATGAACTTATTGAGCAATCTGTTTATGCCGTACAAAAAATTGCAAACATCACACCACGTGGCGAAGGCAATTTTAACTTTACTGTGAATTTTAACTGCAAGCCATTTATTCCTTATTTCCCCGCCGGTTATCATCTGAGTCATTTACCAAACAGTTTTGTCATTGGCTTAGAAACACCCGATTTATTAGTTGAAGTATTAAAATCTGTACCCAAATCGCCTCATAATCAATTTTATGCTGATTGTTATCAGGCGATGTCTCAAGCCCTTCAATATCATGTAAATCAAGTATTAGAGATGTTAAGTGCGGTCAAATTATCGGGTGAATTTGAATTTGCAGGCATTGATAGTTCAGCGGCACCATCTAAAAATTGTTCATCCATGACAAAAATTTATGAATTAATGGGATTGCCCTATTTTGGTGCGGCTGGTTCAGTAGAGGTTTCTGCTTTACTGACAAAAGTGTTTAAATCAATCCAACGTGTGCCATTAGTTGGTTTTTCTGGATTAATGTTGGCGGTGACAGAAGATTTAGGTTTAGCCGAAGGTACACAAAAACACTATTTTGATATCCGTGCTTTACTGACGTATAGCGCCGTATGTGGTATCGGTTTAGACACGGTTCCAGTGGCGGGAAATGTTAAGGCTGAAAGCATCGCGGCGATTATGCGTGATACGGGAACGATGGCATTTCGCTTAAATAAACCACTCACTGTGCGTTTATTTCCAATTCCGAATAAGGTTGCAGGTGAAATATCAGAATTTGAGAGTGATGATTTATGTAACTGCCGCCTTTTACATATTCCTGATTAAACGAAAATTTCCCTATTTTGTTGTGATCAATGTTATCCCGACTATCAATAAAAGGAGTATCTCATGAGAAAATTAATATTGGGTAGTTTTGTCGCCTTATTGCTATCGGGATGTGCAACGGCACATCAGCAAACTGAATAGGAAAAAGCGTTGGTGGGCGATTGGATTTGTTATGTTAAACCTGCTACAAAAGCCCCTTTACCCGTTGAGCATTTTGATTATGTCACTTATCGAGCGGATCAAACCGTGCTGATGCGTGGTATCTCTCAGATTGATACAAAAGAAGGCTGGATGCGTTATTTATTGCAAGCCAAAGCCAAATGGCAGGCAGGTGATGGTAAATTGAGTTATGATTTTACCGTTCGTCTATTTAAAACCGCCCATTCGCCACAAGTCGCGAAAATCATAGAGCAAGTTCCAGAATTTAAAGACTATGAGAAGGAATTTGTTTCACCCTGTGATCGTTGTGGTGATCATTTGGATATGAAGATTAAAATGAAAAGCCCAACAAGGATGACAAATTTTAATACTTATACGAAAGAAACCAGCCAATGCCGCAAACTTGGTGCTGGTGAGAAAACAAAAGAAGTTAAATTAATTGAAAAATTAGTGAAAGAAAAAGGTTCGATTTAGATAAATGAATGTTTTTCATTGTAATAATGAAAAATATGGTCGAAATTTTTGGTTAAGTTTTTGCCTGTAAACAGGTAAACTATACACAAATAATTCAAACAACGAGGAAAACACAATGTTTAAAAAGAGCATGAACATCGCTGATTACGATCCGGTTTTATGGCAAGCCATTCAAGATGAGAATCGTCGTCAAGAAGAACATATTGAATTAATCGCTTCTGAAAACTATGCCAGTCCGCGCGTAATGCAAGCGCAAGGTTCTCAATTCACCAATAAATATGCGGAAGGATATCCCGGCAAACGCTATTATGGTGGTTGTGAGTACGCTGACATTGTGGAACAGTTGGCGATTGATCGTGCGAAAGAATTATTTGGCGCAGATTATGTGAACGTGCAGCCGCACTCCGGCTCACAAGCGAATGCGGCCGTTTATATGGCATTATTGAATCCGGGCGACACCATTTTAGGCATGAGCTTGGCACATGGTGGCCACTTAACTCACGGTGCTTCCGTGAGTTTCTCCGGTAAAATCTATCATGCAGAGCAATATGGCATTACCGATGAGGGTTTGATTGACTACGATGCTTTGCGTAAACAAGCCCATGAAGTGAAACCGAAAATGATTGTGGGCGGTTTCTCTGCTTATTCTCAAGTGGTTGATTGGAAAAAAATGCGTGAGATCGCAGATGAAGTGGGCGCCTATTTATTCGTGGATATGGCACACGTTGCCGGTTTAATTGCGGCGGGCGTCTATCCGAATCCACTTCCGTATGCCCATGTTGTTACCACAACAACGCATAAAACCTTAGGTGGTCCACGTGGTGGTTTGATTTTATCCGCCAGCGGTGATGAAGAGATGTATAAAAAACTTCAATCTGCTGTTTTCCCGGCAGGTCAAGGTGGTCCATTAGTTCACATTATTGCGGCAAAAGCGGTATGTTTCAAAGAAGCGTTAGAGCCGGCATACAAAATCTACCAACAAAATGTCTTGAAAAATGCAAAAGCCATGGTGGAGGTGTTTAAACAACGCGGTTACAAAGTGGTTTCAAACAGTACCGAAAATCACTTGTTCTTAGTGGATTTAGTTCAACAAGGTTTAACCGGTAAAGCGGCGGATGCAGCACTTGGTAAAGCAAACATTACCGTGAATAAAAACTCTGTACCGAATGATCCACAAAAACCCTTTGTGACTTCCGGTATTCGTGTGGGTACACCTTCCGTTACCCGTCGTGGCTTTAACGAAAAAGACTGTCGTGAACTTGCCGGCTGGATGTGTGATGTGTTAGACGCACTCGGTAAAGACAATGAAGAACAAGTGATTGCTGCAACGAAAGAAAAAGTATTGGCGATCTGTAAACGTCTTCCGGTTTACGCTTAATGCCCATTTCACTTTGGGTCATAGTATTAGCGGCGGTGAATATCGCCGCTTATTTTTTGATGTGGCAAGATAAACAACGCGCTATCCGTCAACAATGGCGCATTCCTGAGCGTACATTATTGCTATTGAGCTTGCTGGGTGGATTTATCGGGATTCATTTAGGCAGGCAACATTTTCGCCATAAAACGCAACGCTGGTATTTCAGCTTGACGGTGATCATCAGCGCAATCTTGTGGCTTGTCTTTCCGACCTGTTATTTTCTTTATAAGGGATGAAAAACCGCACTTTAGTGCCTTAAAGTGCGGTTTATTTTTTGACTGTTTTACACGTTGAAGCGGAAGTGCATCACATCGCCGTCTTGTACGATGTAGTCTTTCCCTTCTAAACGCCATTTACCGGCATCTTTGGCACCGTTTTCACCTTTGAATTGGATAAAATCGTCGTAGGCAATAACTTCAGCGCGGATAAAGCCTTTTTCAAAGTCGGTATGGATCACGGCAGCCGCTTTCGGTGCGGTGGCTCCCACAGGAATCGTCCATGCGCGGACTTCTTTTACACCGGCGGTAAAGTAAGTTTGTAAGTTTAAAAGCGCGTAGCCTGCACGAATGACACGGTTTAAGCCCGGCTCTTCAATGCCGAGATCTTGTAAGAACTCGAGTTTTTCATCATCATCCAGTTCGGCGATTTCCGCTTCAATTGCAGCACACACCGGCACCACGACAGAGCCTTCTTTTTCAGCAAATTCGCGGACTTTGTCGAGATAAGGATTATTTTCAAAGCCGTCTTCGTTCACGTTCGCAATGTACATGGTCGGTTTTAAGGTTAAGAAATTGTAGCTTTTGATCGCCAATAACTCGTCTTTGTCTAACGGCACAGAACGAATCATGCCCGCTTCAGAAAGTACCGGTAGGATTTTTTCCATCACGGAAAGCTCGAATTTCGCCTCTTTATCGCCGCCTTTAGCACGTTTTTGTAAACGTTGAATGGCGCGTTCACAGCTGTCTAAATCAGCTAACGCCAGTTCGGTGTTGATGGTTTCAATATCGTTTAACGGATCGATTTTGCCCGCAACGTGTACGATGTCGTCATTTTCAAAACAACGTACGACATGGCCGATAGCATCGGTTTCACGGATATTGGCTAAGAATTTGTTACCCAAGCCCTCACCTTTACTCGCGCCGGCCACCAAACCTGCGATATCCACAAATTCCATGGTAGTGGGTAATACGCGTTCAGGTTTGACGATTTCCGCTAAGGCGTCTAAACGCGGATCCGGCATTGGCACCACACCGGTATTTGGCTCGATGGTGCAAAACGGATAGTTTGCCGCTTCAATGCCGGCTTTGGTTAAGGCGTTGAAAAGGGTGGATTTGCCCACATTCGGTAGGCCCACGATACCACATTTGAATCCCATAATTTTTCCTTATTGGTGAAGAAAAGTGCGGTTGAAATTTACCCTGTTTTTTGACCGCACTTTTCGGTTAAATTTTAAAACTATTCAGTCGATTAGTGGCTTTGACGATGCCGTCTTTGAAAAGCAGTTCCACGCAACTTGTCGCTTCATCCAGGGCTTTTTCAAGCGCTTCACGCTCACTGGGTGAAGGTTTGTTTAACACATAACCTGCCACTAAATCACGGTGTCCCGGGTGACCGATCCCAATGCGCAGACGATAGAAATTGTTGTTATTGCCCAATGCGGCGACAATATCTTTTAAGCCGTTGTGCCCGCCATGTCCGCCGCCTAATTTCAGTTTAACGCTGCCGGGCGGTAAATCTAACTCATCATGCAGGACTAAAATTTCTTCGGGTTTGATACGATAAAAATTCGCCAATGCGCCTACTGCTTTGCCACTTAAATTCATAAAAGTTGTCGGCACCAAAAAACGGATTTCTTTGCCGTTCATCAGCGTTTTTCCCACGTTTCCGAAAAACTTATTTTCCGCATTTAATGTGACATTAAACCGCCGTGCTAAACGCGTAATTAACCATTCTCCTGCATTGTGGCGGGTGTCTGCATATTTATCGCCGGGATTGCCAAGCCCAACAATTAACTTAATTTCTGACATAGTCTGTTTACGTGAATAAAAATAGTGGCGTATTGTAGCGGAAAGTCGGTTTTTTCTCAATGAAAAGGCAATAGGGCGCAGTACATAATAGTGCTGCTTTCCTGTGATTTTGATTTATCCTGCATCTGCTTAAGTATTGCGCAATGTAAAGGTTTTGCGTGGTGGCGTGGACCGCTTTAAAATAGAAAGCGAAAGGTGTTTATTGCCGGTGCTTTATGCCATTGATGCCCCAATAAACACACGACTTGGTTTCTGTTAGTAAAAATAAAAAAGAAGAACATCACGCATGCAAGATTTATTCTCTCAAGAACCTGTATTGGAACGTTTTTTAAATTATGTGACGTATGACACCCAATCTAAACCGGGCGCAAAAACTTCGCCGAGTTCTGCCGGTCAACTTGCCCTTGCCAAACACCTGCAACAGGAACTGGTGGCATTAGGGTTGCAAGACATTGTGTTGAGTCAACACGGTGTTCTCACGGCATATTTACCGGCTAACGTGGATTCCAATGCGCCAACGATTGGCTTCATTTCCCATTTAGATACGTCGCCTGATTGCAGTGGCAAAAACGTGCAGCCTGAAGTGATTGAAAATTATCGAGGTGGCGATATTGCGTTAGGTGTCGGCGAGGAATTTCTCAGCCCCGTCCATTATCCTTTCTTACATCAATTCATTGGTAAAACCCTGATTGTGACGGATGGAAATACCTTGTTGGGCGCAGACAATAAAGCCGGAATTGCAGAAATTATGACCGCACTTTATCGCATAAAAACAGAAAATCTCCCTCATGGCAATATTCGAGTTGCCTTCACGCCGGATGAGGAAATCGGGCTGGGTATGCAATTTTTCCCTTTTGAGGATTTCCCATGTGATTGGGCTTATACCATCGACGGTGGCGCCGTGGGGGAGTTGGAATATGAAAACTTTAATGCTGCCTCTGCCAAAGTCACATTTTACGGACGTCATATTCACCCCGGTTCGGCCAAAAATAAACTGATTAACGCCTTAACCATGGCTTGTGAATTTCAGCACGCTTTTCCGCAGGCAGAAACGCCTGAAAACACGGCTCAGCGAGAAGGCTTTTTCCATTTAAATCATTTTTCCGGCGACATTGAAAAAACAGAGCTGCATTATCTCATTCGTGATTTTGATGGAACGGAATTTGAAAAGCGGAAACAGTTTATTCGTGATTTAGTGGCTCAATTTAATCAGCAAAAACACCTACTAAAACCGATTGAACTGGTACTGACCGACAGCTATAAAAATATGTACGAGACGGTAAAAAACGTGCCGCAATCTATCGAATTAGCGGATCTTGCCATGAAACACTGCGGAATTATGCCAAATCATAAAGTCATTCGCGGCGGCACCGATGGCGCTTGGTTAGCGGAAAAGGGATTAGCTTGCCCGAATCTTTTCACCGGGGGGTATAACTTTCACAGTAAGCATGAATTGATTACGCTTGAAGGCATGAAAGATGCGGTGAATGTCATTGTGGCTATCATGACATTGAGCAGAACATGGGAAAAAGTGTAAAGGCGCAGGTAAAGCATTCCTTCGCACGCGATGTTTTGTTAGAATAAGGCGTATTTTTGTACCACAATGTGTGGTGATTATTGTTATTTATTTTAGGAATCGTTAAGAATGAATCGGAAATGCGTTAAGCCAAGCCTCTTTTTTCTTGGGATGTTGTCGTACAGTGGCTTGCTTCAGGCCGACACGCCGGCAATGGTCGGCTTACAATTTGCACAAAACTCGCTGATGGCGCTTGATAAAAATGATGCCGGTTTAGCTACGCAACAGCTTGCGCTTGAAACACGTGCGGAAGAGGCGCGCTTGGCAGAGGAAAAACAACAGCAAGCAGAACAGGCGTTAGCTGAGCATATTGGCGAGACTCCGTTGCAATTTAAATCGCTCATTGCAAAAATTTATGCCGAAAATAATTTCGCCCCACTTTGGGCGGATGTTCAGGCGAAGCAACAATTTCTCCATGATTATGCGCTGATGGTTGCCGCAGGAATTTCCAAACGTTCCGCCGAAGCACTCAATGCAGCGCATCGTATTGCGGGCAATGGTGCATTAATCGAAGATATTTTGTTAACCGATGCGTTTTTAGACTATTTATATTATGCCAACAACGTACAACGTTCGGCGCAAAAATGGTTGTATTCAGAAAATAGTTATAAAGCCGGTAAACCCGATGAAAATCAGATTGCTGCGTGGTTAAGTGCGGTCAAAAATAACGATCATTTGGCATTTGTTAAAAACCTCTCCAGTGATAATCCTTTGTTTCAACAGACATTGGATCGCGTGAAGGCGCTCATTGCAAAAGGGGTAGAAAAAAATAAAACAACCGAATTACACCGTTTCGCAATCAATGCGCAACGTTTACGAATTCTGCCGGCATTTGAAAATGGGATCTTTGTTAATATTCCAAGTTATCAGCTCACCTATTATCGTAACGGCGAAGCGGTATTAACCTCTCGCGTGATTGTGGGGAAACCCGAGCGTAAAACGCCGGTCATGTTTAGCCGTTTAAGCAATGTGGTTGTCAACCCACCATGGAATGCGCCAACGCGTTTAATTAACGAGGATATTATTCCAAAAGTACGAAAAGATCCGAGCTACATTTATCGTAATGGTTATACGATTATTGATAGCAAGGGCAATACCATCGATCCTTATACAATTGATTGGGAAAATATGACAGCGAATAAATTCCCATATCATTTACGTCAGGCACCAAGCGACAACAGTGCATTGGGGAACTACAAATTTAATATGCCAAGTTCTGATGCCATTTATTTGCATGACACGCCAAAACGTAATTTATTTGCCAATAAAAAACGGGATTTAAGTTCCGGCTGCGTGCGTGTTGAGAAGTCCGATCAGTTGGCAACTATTTTATTGAAAGAAGCCGGTTGGAGCGATGAACGAAAACAAAATGTGCTGAAAAGCCGAAAAACAACATCTGCCAGCATCAAATCTGACAATCCGGTGTTTTTATATTACGTCACCGCCTGGGTTGATAAAGACCAAGTGCATACGTTGCCAGATATTTACGGTTATGACAAAGCGGCAAATTTAAGTTATATTGACTGGAACGTGTTAAAACACTATGTTCAGTAATCTTTCGTCGAACTAACACTGACGATCATAGTCAAATGGTAAAATGTTGAACAAAGGTAGGAAGAAAAAATGAATCATATCAACCACGGTCGCCGTAAATGGTTATCTTTAGGCGGCATTGTGCTAGGTGCAACGCTATTACCAAATACCGTTTTGGCTGCCGTTTCGACACCTAAACCGCGGATATTGAATTTCCGTAACATCAATACCGGCGAAAAATTAGGTGCCGAATTTGCACTTGGTCGTGGTTTTAGCGCCAATACATTGCGACTGCTCGATCACTTCTTGCGTGATAAACGAACCAATCAAGTGCATAAAATGGACCCGCAGTTGTTTACAAAATTCTACCGCGTTCAACAACAATTAGGATTACGTAATACGGAAATTCAAATTATTTGTGGCTATCGCTCTGCCGCCAGTAATGCGGCAATGCATCGTCGTAGTCATGGCGTGGCAAGTAATAGTTATCACATTCGCGGTCAGGCGATTGATTTTCGTATTGATGGCGTGCCACTGGCAACACTACGTGATTCCGTGCAATCGCTCCAAAATGGAGGCGTTGGGTATTATCCGCGCAGTAATTTTATTCACATGGATACCGGTCCGGTTCGTACATGGAATGGTAGCTAGTAAAAACAACGCAATTTTAAACCGCACTTTGTTGCGGTTTTTTTGTTCAAATCACAGGAGAAACAATGAATATTGACATTATTCCGGTCACGGCATTTCAGCAAAACTGCTCGTTAATTTGGGATGAAAATAAAAGTGCCGCCATTATCGATCCGGGTGGAGAAGCCGATAAACTGATTAAGCGCATTGAAGCATTGGAATTGAATTTACAGGCAATTTTGCTGACACATGGTCATTTAGATCATGTGGGTGCGGCAGAAAAATTGAAGCAACATTTCAACGTGCCTATTTTAGGTTCCAATTCCAAAGATGAATATTGGTTTAAAAGCTTGCCACAACAGTCGGAAAAATTCGGTCTTTTATTTGATGTTGCTGCCTTTGAACCGGATCGTTGGTTAGATCAAGAAGGCGAAGTATTGACGATAGGTGATTTTACGTTTGAAGTGTTACATTTGCCCGGCCATACGCCCGGACATATCGGTTTTATTGAGCACCAAAAACGCATTGCATTTACCGGCGATGTACTCTTTAAAAGCGGCATTGGACGGACGGATTTTCCGGGAGGAAATTACGAGGACATCATTACGTCCATTCGTGAAAAATTGTATCCTTTAGGCGATGATATGATTATTGTCGCCGGTCATGGCCCTTACACCACGATTGGTGTAGAAAAGCAAACCAATCCTTATGTCAACATGAAGTAACGAGAAATAGCTATGCAACATAAACTTATCGCCTTTATCGGTGGCGGCAATATGGCACAAGCCATCGTGTTTGGCTTATTAAAACAAGCTTATCCTGCCGATAAAATTATCGTGTGCGATCCGAATGAAGAAAAGCGTGATTTATTTGCGCAAAAAGGCGTACGCACCTCAACGGATAATGTCGCCGCCGTCGCGCAAGCAGAGGTCGTATTGTTGGCAGTCAAACCGCAAGTGTTAGCCGAGGTTTGTTCACCTTTAAGTGCGGTGGATTTTTCCGATAAATTGCTTATTTCGATTGCTGCCGGCATTTCCGTGAAAAGATTGACCGCACTTTTGCCAACCGCTAAAGCTGTCGTGCGAGTGATGCCAAATACGCCGGCCTTAGTAGGCGAGGGGATGGCCGGGTTATTTGCCGAGCAAAACACCTCAGAAAACGACCGCACTTTTGCGCAGGATTTGTTGTCTGCCGTAGGCAAAACCCTTTGGGTGACGTCGGAAGAACACATGCATGCCGTCACAGCCGCGTCTGGCAGCAGCCCAGCGTATTTTTTTCAATTTTTAGAAGTCATGCAACAAAGCCTGATTGATATGGGATTGTCTGCAAACAACGCTCGCGAATTAGTACAGCAAGCGATGTTGGGTTCTGCCAAAATGGTGGTGGAAAATCCGCAGCTAGATTTATCGACATTGCGCCAAAATGTGACCTCCAAAGGCGGCACAACGGCGGCGGCGCTGAATGTGTTGAATCAACATCAATTTAATGACATCGTGCAACAGGCTATGCAAGCTTGCGTGGCACGTTCAAAAGAAATGGAAACGTTATTTTAATGCTTGTTCGTCCTTTTACTTGGCTCGCTTTGAGCTTTTTCGGGTATTACTGCGCGTATGGCGTTTTTATCCCCTTTTTCCCTGTTTGGTTGAAATCGCAACATTATGGCGAAGAGCTGATCGGCATGGTGTTGGCAAGTGCTTATGTCTTTCGCTTTGTAGGCGGTTTGTTTTTTTCCGGTTTAATTAAACGCGCTTCACAGTTGATCAATTCTTTGCGTGTCTTGGCGCTTTCCAGTGCCTTGATTATGGCCGGTTTAAGTGTTGTCGCGGAGAATTTTTGGTTGTTATTTTCTGCTATCGGCTTATTTGCCATGGTCAATGCGGCAGGCATGCCGATTACGGATTCTTTGGCAAGCACTTGGCAGCGGCAAATTCAGTTGGATTATGGTAAGGCTCGGCTCATTGGATCCCTTGCCTTTGTGGTTGGCGTAACCTTATTTGGCAATGTGATTGGCTTTTTCGGTGAGCAAAATATTGTCTGGATTTTGACCGCACTTTTATTGGCGTATTCGGTGATGCAGTGCGTGACACCGACGATTCCCCCGCAAGATGAATCTTCGGAACAGGCGGGCACCGATGTGGGGTATTGGGCTTTATTAAAAAACAACACAACCTTGCGGGTTTTGTTGGCGTCGTCTTTAATTCAGGGCTCACACGCCGCCTATTATGTTTATAGTGTATTGTATTGGACCAGTCTGGGGATGTCTGTTTCGCAGACCAGCTTGCTATGGGGCTTGGGTGTGATTGCCGAAATTTTGCTATTTTTCTTTTCCCGCCGTTTACTGCAAAACTGGAAGGTCAGCACCCTTTTTCATTTGGCGACCTTGGCGTGCATTGTGCGTTGGGTAGGCCTTGCTGCCACAAGTGAGGTTTGGCTCATCGGGCTTTTGCAATTACTTCACAGTCTAACGTACGCGGTGGCACATTACGGCATGGTGCGCTATATCACCACACAACCGCAGTCCCACATTTCCAAACTACAAGCTTTGTATAACGGCATATCAAACAGCGCGATGGTGGCGATTTTGACCGCACTTAGTGGCTTGATTTACCCGTATTCAGCATCAATGACGTTTGTCTTAATGGCGATCATTGCGGCGTTGGCGTTCGTGGTGACGCCACGTAAAGTCGAAGCCTTTTTACTTCATCGTGGCTAAACATGAATGATCTTACTTTGCTCGATTTATTTCTAAATGAATTATGGATAGGCAAAGGCTTGTCGCCGAATACTGTGCAATCTTATCGTTTGGATCTCACCGCACTTTGCGATTGGCTTAGTGAACGCAAGTTGTCGTTGCTTGGCTTAGATTCTGTCGATCTTCAAACGTTTCTCGGTGAGCGGGTAGAGCAAGGGTATAAAGCCACTAGCACGGCGCGATTATTGAGTGCTATTCGAAAGCTTTTCCAATATTTGTATCAAGAAAAATACCGAACCGACGATCCAAGTGCGGTGCTTAGTTCGCCTAAATTACCCAGCCGTTTGCCGAAATATTTAACCGAACAACAGGTAACAGACTTGTTGAATGTACAAAGTTTGGATCAGCCGATTGAACTGCGCGACAAAGCGATGTTGGAGTTGTTGTATGCCACGGGATTGCGGGTGACGGAATTGGTTTCACTGCATACCGATAGCATTAGTTTGAATCAAGGCGTGGTGCGGGTCATCGGCAAAGGCAATAAAGAACGTATTGTGCCGATGGGAGAGGAGGCAACTCATTGGGTGAAACAATTTATGCTGTTTGCCCGCCCGATTTTATTGGATGGACAAAGTTCCGACGTGCTATTTCCTAGCCGTCGCGGTACGCAAATGACACGCCAAACATTTTGGCATCGGATTAAACATTATGCGGTGCTGGCGGAAATTGACAGCGATATGTTATCGCCACACGTTTTGCGTCACGCGTTTGCGACGCATTTGGTAAATCATGGTGCGGATTTACGGGTGGTGCAAATGCTGTTAGGACACAGTGATTTATCAACGACACAAATTTATACCCATGTGGCAAAAGAACGCTTGAAACGTTTGCACGAACGCTATCATCCGCGCGGTTAATTTTGTGTAGATAAATCGAGTGTTTTTTAATCAATTATGCGCTTTTATCGTGCATTTCCTCGACGGAAAGGCTTTGTCCCGTTATAATTCATCGTCTTATTTTCTATTAATAACGTGTTCGGTGTGAGCATTCGCCGAGTGCATCAATTTGAGGTAACATCATAATGTCATTAAATATTGAAACGACTCAAGGTTTAGAGCGTCGTGTAACCATCACCGTTCCGGCTGAAACTGTTGTTCAGGCTATCCGCGAAGAATTAAAACGCGTTGCTAAAAATGCGCGTATTGACGGCTTCCGTAAAGGTAAAGTCCCGCCACACATTATTGAAAAACGTTTCGGCGCTTCTGTTCGTCAAGATATTTTAGGCGATTTATTACAAAACCATTTCTTCCAAGCGGTTATTGAAAACAAAATTAACCTAGCAGGTCGCCCAAGTTTCACCGTTGAACAATTTGAAGACGGTAAAGACTTAAAATTCAGCGCCACTTTTGAAGTGTATCCTGAAGTTGAATTAAAAGGTTTGGAAAATATCAAAGTAGAAAAACCGGTTGTTGAAATCTCTGAAGCCGATATTGACAAGATGGTTGAAGTGTTGCGTAAACAACAAGCAACTTGGACTGAAACCCAAGACGCAGCAAAAGCAGAAGATCGCGTTACTATTGATTTCGTGGGGTCTGTTGACGGCGAAGAGTTTGAAGGCGGCAAAGCATCCGATTTCGTTTTATTCATGGGTCAAGGTCGTATGATCCCGGGCTTTGAAGAGGGCATCGTTGGCCACAAAGCCGGTGACAAATTCACTATTGATGTGACCTTCCCGGAAGAATATCACGCTGAAAACTTAAAAGGTAAAGCAGCGAAATTTGACATTACGTTGAAGAAAGTTGAAGTGATGGTATTACCGGAATTAACCGATGAGTTCGTTGCGAAATTTGGTCCGAACACAAAATCTGTTGCAGATTTACGCAATGAAATTCGTAAAAACATGCAACGTGAGTTGAAAAATGCGTTAGTGACTCGCGTGAAAACCCAAGTCATTGACGGTTTAGTAGAACAAAATCAAATTGATGTACCAAGTTCTGCGGTTGAACAAGAAATTGAGGCATTGCGTCAACAAGCGGCACAACGCTTTGGCGGTAATGCACAACAAGCAGCACAATTACCACGCGAATTGTTTGAAGAACAAGCTAAACGTCGTGTGTTAGTGGGCTTGTTACTTTCCCAAGTGATTGCTTCAAACGAATTAAAAGCAGATGAAGAACGTGTGAAAGCCATGATTGAGGATATTGCATCGGCTTACGAACAACCGGCAGATGTGGTTGAATACTACAGCAAAAACAACGAATTAATGAATAACATTCGTAACGTTGTATTAGAAGAACAGGCTGTTGATGCGGTGTTGGCGAAAGCGCAAGTCACTGAAAAAGCGGCAACCTTCGATGAGATCATGAATCCACAAGCTTAATGATTTTCCGCAAAGTGCGGTCAATTTTTTAAGTCTTTTCGCCAAGAAGGAAATTCTCCTACGGCATAATTTAAACGGTCAGAAATGAATGTATTTCTGACCGTTATTTTTTCTTCAAAGACTAAAGATCTTCGGCTTGTTTCAACGCTTCTGCCGGTTGTAAAAACGCCGGGATTTTTGACCGCACTTTTTGCGGATTAAGCGTCAACGGGTAGGTGCGTTTTTGCGCCACGATAACCGTTAACGGGGCAAACCAACCGGCGGTTTGATGGGATAGCGCCAAATTCCGCTGTTCCAAAATATCAAAGTTGAGTAATTCCAACCAATCAATGATCCGCCAAATGCAATAATGACGCGCGGGTAAATCGCCTGTTTTTAATTTAAAAAAGAGGCCGTTAAGCGGATTAAACAGACTGAGAAATAAATAGCCGTCATCGGTGAGAACTCGGTGAGTTTCACGCAACACTTGATGGGGATCTTGGACAAAATTCAGTGTGTTGGCCAACACGCAAGCATCCAACTGCTGTTGAATAAAGGGGAGTTCGGTGAGCTTGGCTTGTACAACTGAATGATGATCGTCTAAAAGTGCGGTCAAATTTTCCGCTATTTTTTCACTGAGGCTAATTTGGTGGCGCAAGGGCAAATCACATTGAATTTCTGCGCTAAGTCCGCCGATTTTCAGAATCTGATAACCACAAATTTTTGTAAACCAAGGGGCAAAATACGCGTTTAATGCGTTACAATAAGCGCGCCCATTTGGCAGTTGTTGCCAACCGGTGGGCATCGCCAGTGACTTTTCATATTTAGCACGCCACATCATGGTAACTCCGAGGTCCTATGTTAATTCCGATTCCTGCGTTAAACGATAATTATATTTGGCTTTATGCACGGGAAAATTTACCGTTGCTCATTGTTGATTTGCCCGAAACCGACAAGCTGTTTCACTTGTTGGAAGAACAACATTTTTCCGTTGAAGCATTGTTGCTCACGCACAACCATGCGGATCACACGGACGGTGTTGCGGCGTTTAAACAACGTTTCCCGCAAGTACCGATTTATGGTCCGGCAGAGTGCGCTGCTTGTGGGCTGACGCAGGTGATTAATGAAGGCGACCTTATCACCGAACATTATCGAATTCAAGTATTGCCCAGTGGCGGGCATACGGCGCAGCATGTGAGTTATTGGGTGGATGGGCATTTGTTTTGTGGTGATGCGTTATTCTCCGCCGGTTGCGGGCGGGTATTTACCGGGGATTATGCGCAAATGTTCGCCACCATGCAGCGTTTTGCAGCGTTGCCTGATGACACCATTGTTTGCCCGGGGCATGAATATACGTTAAGTAATTTAGCGTTTGTGCAAAACGTTTGGGCAAACAAAAGTGCGGTGGAAAATCATCGTGTTTTGGTGGCGCAATTACGTGCTGAAAATAAACCAAGCCTACCAACAACAATAGGCTTGGAAAAACACATTAATCCGTTTTTAACGGCAACCAACTTGGCGCAATTTACCCAATTACGCCAAGCAAAAGATACGTTTTAGAAATTTGATGCTTCGCAATAAAATTGCAGATTAATGGCTTTTTTCTTGCGCTAATTTGCCCAAACATGGGCAATTCAGCTAGAATATAGCCCGTTTTTATGTCTATTTTTTCTATTTTAGTGGGATAAATGTTGCCGTATTTGTTGTGTCAACATAATAAAGTGCGGTGATTTTTCATGTATTTTTTATGACGATTTTAGTTCTTGGTATTAATCACAAAACCGCCTCTGTTGCCTTACGGGAAAAAGTCGCTTTTTCTGACGAAAAACGTGCTTTTGCTTTGCGTCATATTCGGCAAATTGAATTAGCCGAAAGCGCGGTGATTTTATCCACCTGTAACCGAACTGAAGTTTATCTGCACAATAAAACCGTCCCGCCACAAGAAACGCAACATTGGATTCGCCAAGCTATACAATGGTTTGCCGAAATTCATCAACTGGACTTAGCCGAGCTTCAGCGTTGCCTTTATACCTATGAAAACCTGCCTGCCGTCAATCATTTAATGGAAGTGGCTTGTGGCTTGGATTCATTGATTTTAGGCGAACCACAAATTTTGGGACAAGTGAAGCAAGCTTATCAAATGAGCGAGCAGCACTATCAACAAGAACAGCAAGCTATTTCCGGCGAATTATCCCGTTTATTTCAAAAAACATTTTCCACGGCAAAACGCGTGCGTACGGAAACCAATATTGGTGAAAGTGCGGTATCTGTGGCATACGCTGCTTGCAGTTTAGCGCGCCAAATTTTTGAATCGCTGAGCGAATTAACCATTTTGTTAGTGGGCGCAGGGGAAACCATTGAATTGGTTTGCCGTCATTTATTGCGTCACGGCGTAAAAAACATGGTGATTTCCAACCGCACTTTAGCCCGCGCAGAAGCCCTTGTGGAGAAATTAGATACAATGGCGAATATTCAAATCCTACCGTTAGAACAGTTACAGCAAGGCTTAAATCAAGCGGATATTGTGATTAGCTCTACCGGCAGCCCGCATATTCTGATGAGCCGCAACATGGTTGAAAAGGCGCAAATCATGCGTCGCTATCGTCCGATGTTGTTGGTAGATATTGCCGTGCCGCGTGACATTGAAGAAAGTGCGGCGGAATTAGACAGTGTTTATCACTATACGGTGGATGATTTACAAAATATCATTCAACATAATTTAAGCCAACGGGAACAAGCCTCTGCGCAGGCAAAGGAAATTATTCAGGCGGAATGCGCGGATTTCTTTACGTGGTTGAAAGTCCATCAGTTTTCTAATTTGATCCGTCGTTATCGTGAAGAGGCGGAACTTACTCGTCAGGATTTGCTGGAAAAAGCGATAGCTTCCTTACAACAAGGTGAAGAGGCGGAACAGGTGCTACAAGAATTAAGTTATAAATTAATGAATAAATTGATCCACTCGCCGACAAAAGCCATGCAAACCATGGTGAAAAACGGTAATGCGGTGGGTCTGCAAACCTTTTCTAAAGCCTTGGGAATGGATGATGAATAGTCGTTCCGAATGGATTTAAATGCCGTTTAAAATCAGTCAATTTACTTTTACGGGAGAAAAAAATGCGAGAAAGTCCTCAAATCGCGAACGTTGATCTAGTAAAACAAATGAATAGTGCGGTGGTGTATAAGCTCATCGATCAGCAAGGTCCGATTTCCCGTATTCAAATCTCTGAAATAAGCCAACTTGCCCCGGCAAGTGTGACTAAAATCACCCGTCATTTACTTGCTCGCGGTTTAATTAAAGAAGTAGAACAACAAGAATCGACCGGTGGGCGTCGTGCCACCTCGATTGTGGCGGAACATAAACATTTTCATTCTATTTTAGTGGGCATTGGGCGGGAACATTTAACCTTAGCCATTATGGATTTATCCGCTAAATTAGTGAATAAATCCGTCTTTACGCTTGAGAATTACCCAACGCCACAAGCATTTGAACAGTTTTTATTTCAACGCTTGGATGAATTTATTCAAGAAAACCAAAAACGTGGCAGTGAATTTATTGCGATTGGTATCACGGTTCCCGGCTTTGTGGATACGAAAAGCAACATGATTGAACAGGTTCCGCACTTTGAATTAACTGCGCCTTGGGACTTGGCAAATCACGTTGCCGAACGTTTCAATTTATCGACCTATATCGGACATGATGTGCGTAGTTTAGCTCTTGCGGAGCACTATTTTGGTGTCACCAAAGATTGTTACGATTCGTTGCTATTGCGTATTCATCGCGGTGTTGGTGCAGGAATTGTGATTAACCATGAACTCTTTTCCGGCTATAAAAAGAATGTGGGCGAAATTGGGCATATTCAGGTGGATCCGTTAGGAAAACGTTGTATGTGTGGCAATGTGGGCTGTTTGGAAACGGTGGTCAGCAATTCAGCGATTGAAAATAAAATGTCAGAGTTATTGGAAGACGGTTACCAAAGTAAATGGCTTTCTTTGGAAGCCCATGACATTGAAGCCATTTGCAAAGCCAGCAATAAGCAAGATGCGGTAGCCACAGAACTCATCGAGCACGTTGGTACGCAAATCGGGCGAGTGTTGGCAATGAGTGTGAATATGTTTAACCCGGAAAAAATCGTGATTTCCGGTGAAATAACCCAAGCCAAAAATGTCTTATTTGCGGCTATTCGTCGTACTTTGGAAAGCCATGCCTTACCGGCGTTTGTCCAAAACACGCCATTAGTCGCATCAGAGCTTAGCAATGAAGATGTGATAGGGGCTTTTGCCTTAGTAAAACGTGCGTTGTTTGACGGCAGTCTATTGCGCCGTTTAATTGAAGAATAAGAGCATCCATTCCAACAGCACAAACGCGTAATATGTGTTACCTGTTGAGAATCACATTCCCTGTATCAGTTGAATTCTCCGGCTTGTCAAAAACAGAGAGTAAAATGACCGCACTTTTGTGCGTGAACTCACGGCATCTCTTCACATGAGATGCCGTGATAACAAGCTTATTTCAAACCGGCTTGTTCAATTAATTTGTTCGCGTTTTCTTTATCTTGCGCCGTTGTCGCACTCACTTCAGGTGCTTCTAATTTTGCGTAAGGTTCCATATTAAACGGCGAAACAACATCGGTGCGTAATGGATATTCCGCACGAACAGCCACAAGGGCTTCTTGACCTTTTTTGCTGGCTAAGAAATCCACGAATTTTTTTGCTTCTTCTTTATTTTTTGAGCCTTTTAACACCGCTGCACCAGAGTAAGTCACTAATGCGCCCGGATCTTGATGGCGAATGAAGTACAAACGAGAATTTAGTTTATCTTCGCCTTTTTCTTTTGCCAACGCATACCAATAATAGTTGTTAATTAACGCTGCCGGCACTTCACCATTTTCAACAGCTTGCAACGCCACGCTATTTTTCGCGTAAAGTTTGCCGTTTTCTTTCAAGCCTTTTAGCCAGTTTAACGCCACTTGTTCACCTTTTAATTTGGTGATAGCAATGACTTGTTCTAAGAACGCACCGGAAGTCGGCACATAACCAATCTTATCTTTCCATTTTGGTGTCGCGTAATCTAACACGGATTTTTCCATGTCTTTTTCAGAAAGTTTATTCTTATCATAAACCACCACGCGAGAACGACCACTTAAGGCAATCCAGTCTTTTTTCGGTGCAACCGGCACGCCTTTATGTTGTGTTTGTTTGATAGTGTCAGCAGAAAGCGGCTCAAGCAAACCGTCTTCAGATAACATCGCAAATGGCGCGGTTTGTTCAGAATAGAATACGTCTGCCGGGGTTTTGTCGCCCTCTTCTTTTAATTGACCGGCAAGTTGTTCACTTTTGGCGCTGTTTAACGTTACTTTAATGCCGGTTTCTTTGGTAAATGCTTCAGTAACCGCTTTAGCGGCTTCTTTGTGTTGACCGTTATAAACCGTGATATCGGCTGCTGCAATGCCGGAGAAGGCAATTGCCGCAGCGAGGGTGGCAAGTTGGAAATGACGAATCTTCATAAAAAACTCCTTTTATAATTTCAGATAAATGATAGGTTCTGCGCAATGTTAAATTGTGCATGAACAAGACCATTCTAGAAGATTGAAAATAAAATGCAAATAGTTCTCAATTATTAATCGAAACAACGATTATGCTTGTAAAGCACGTACCGCCTCCATCACGTCTTGTGGAGAAAGATCAATCAGACTTTGATGATAACCTTCCGCACTATCCATGCTTTTACGTACTTTAAGCAAGCCGCCTTCTATTTTCCGCAGAATAATGGCTTTGTCGGAAAGCGGTGGCGTATAGGTCGGACTGGTCGGACCGTAAAGGGCAACCAGCGGGCGTGAGGTTGCCGCCGCAATATGCATTAATCCGCTGTCATTACTCACAATCACGGCGCAATGAGCAATCAGATCGACTGCTTGATCCAAGCTGGTCTGTCCGGCTAAATTCACACAGAACGGCTGTAACGTCTTCGGCAATGTATTGCGAATCTGCTCACCTACGTCCACATCTTTTGCCGAACCAAATAACACAATGGCATAACCCTGTTCAATTAACATTTCAGCCAGTTTTGCATAGTGATAATGCGGCCAACGTTTTGCCGGGCCAAATTCCGCGCCGGGACAAAATCCAATCAACGGGCGCGTGCCTAAAAGTGCGGTTTGTTTTTCAAATTGTTTTAAGGTGGCGGCTTGCTGTTGTGGATTTACCGTTAATTTCGGGGCTAAGACCGGCATTTCGGTTGCAGAGGGAACCGCATTGCGTTCAAACGCAAGCGCAACATAACGTTGCACCATCATGGGGTAACGTTGTTTATGATGACGTAAATCATTGAGCAGAAAATAACGGGATTCGCCTTTCCATCCGCGACGATGCTTAATCTTTGCAAACAGCGGAATCAGCGCAGACTTTAATGAATTGGGTAAAACAATCGCCATATCATAACGCTGGCGTAAGGCTTTGCCTAAACGATAACGTTCACATAACGCAAACTTACCGTGTCCCAACGGCATTTCGATTGCTTGGCGAACTTCCGGCATACGCGCCAGCAACGGTTTACACCAATTCGGCGCCATGACATCAATGTGGCATTGAGGGTATTGAAGACATAATTGTTGATACAAACTGTGCGACATCACCATGTCGCCCACCCAAGACGGGCCGATAATCAGGATATTCATATAATAAAGATAAATGTCAAATTAATCGTAAAGTGCGGTGGATTTTAACGGTGTTTTTCTTCCCGTTTCACATCATCCCACAACCTATCCATTTCCTCTAATGAAGCTTCCGCCAACGTCCGATTTTGCGCACCAAGCTTGGCCTCAACACGGCGGAAGCGCTGCTCAAATTTCTGATTGGCTTTACGCAAACTTTCTTCTGCCGAGCATTTCAAGTGTCGGCTGAGGTTCACAGTGGCAAAAAAGAGATCGCCGATTTCTTCTTCAATTTTTGCCGGATCTTGTGGAGAACGTGCGATTTCTTGTTTGACTTCCTGCAATTCTTCTTCCACTTTAGCAAAAACAGGGGAAACGTCCGCCCAGTCGAATCCGACTTTGCTACAACGTTTTTGTAATTTTTCTGCACGCATCAAGGCAGGAAATGCGTGTGGAATATTATCTAATAAGGACGTATGCCCTTGATGTTGATGTTCCAGGGCTTTCATCGCATTCCAATTTTGTAAGGCTTCTTCTTCGTTGTTGGCTTGTGTGTTGCCGAAAACATGAGGATGGCGTCGTACAATTTTTTCCGCCACAGCTTGCACAACCTCATCAAAAGTAAAGTGATGATCTTCTGCTGCCAATTGACTAAGAAAGACCACTTGCAATAACAAGTCACCCAGTTCTTCTTTTAGATTTTCTGTATTATGTTGCTCAATGGCTTCAATCACTTCGTAAGTTTCTTCTTTGAGGCAAGTAATCATTGAGGTGTAATTTTGTTTAATATCCCACGGACAACCGTTCACCGGATCCCGTAGTCGAGCGATTAATTGTACAAAATCATGAATGGAATAACGCATAGCGGCTCACTTTTCATTAAATAGCGAATTTATTTTAGGTTCAACCGATTCAATCAGCTATTACCTGCATTGAGAGAAACCATCATATCACGGTGCGACAATGGGCGTGATAAAATTTGTGATTTGTAAATCCAGGTGTTTTTATCAGCATCACGCCGAATACGACTCAGTCAAACAGTCCCTCACAGAGAGAGATTTTCATCCTCAGCTAAAATTATTCTCATTTTATTATTATCGGAGAGTTTGTTAGAATGCCGCATTATTTTGATCTGCCTTAATTGAGAGTAGTAAATGAATCACATTTCACCTGAAGCAGCGAAAGTGCGTGAGGCGCTGCGTCAGAAAGGAATCGAAACCCCCATGATTGTGTTGGATGAAAGCAAAGATGAACGTCGCACACACATTGAGCAACATATGCGTGAAGTGTTGCGTTTAATCGGCTTAGATTTACACGACGACAGCATTGAAGAAACTCCTGCCCGCCTTGCCAAAATGTTCGTTGATGAAATTTTTAGCGGGTTGGATTACGCTAACTTCCCGAAAATCACCAATATCGCCAATCGCATGAAAGTAAGCGAAATGGTGTTAGTCAATGATGTGACGTTAACCAGCACCTGTGAGCATCATTTCGTGACCATCGATGGCATGGTGTCCGTGGCGTATTACCCGAAAAAATGGGTCATCGGGTTATCAAAAATTAATCGTGTTGTGGCATTTTTTGCTCAACGTCCTCAAGTACAGGAACGCTTAACGGAGCAAATTTTATTGGCATTTCAAACGATCTTAGAAACGGAAGATGTCGCCGTCTATGTCAAAGCAACGCATTTTTGTGTGAAATGTCGCGGCATTAAAGATGCCAACAGCTATACGGTGACATCGGCTTTCGGCGGCGTGTTCTTAGAAGATCGTGAAACCCGAAAAGAATTTTTGAGTTTAATTAATAAGTAATCCCATCAAATGATCCCAAAAGAATGCTTTTATGGCATTCTTTTTTTTAGATTTCATGGCTAAAAGTGCGGTCAATTTTTTTCGTAAAAAAGAACAGAAAAAGTCACCGCACTTTACTGCACCTCACTGACCGAAAGACATTATCGCTCCTGACAACAGTTTCATGGTGCGTAAAAATTGTTAATAATGTGTGAAATGTCACAGAATTCTCTTCCATTTTCATTATAATAAAACGAACTTGTTCCAACGCATTTATTCAAAAGAGGATATTTTTATGGATGAACAACTTAAAAAAGCGGCATTAGATTTTCACGAATTCCCGATTCCGGGAAAAATTGAAGTGACACCCACCAAATCGCTTGCGACCCAACGCGACTTAGCCTTGGCTTATTCCCCCGGTGTTGCAGCGCCTTGTTTAGCCATTCAGGCAGATCCGGCAGATTCCTATAAATATACCTCTCGAGGAAACTTGGTGGCGGTAATTTCGAACGGTACCGCAGTGCTTGGTTTAGGCAATATCGGGGCTTTAGCAGGCAAACCTGTGATGGAAGGGAAAGGCGTATTGTTTAAAAAATTCGCCGGTGTCAACGTATTTGATATTGAAGTAAATGAACACGACCCAGACAAACTCATCGATATTATTGCGTCTCTTGAACCAACCTTCGGCGGCATTAACTTGGAAGACATTAAAGCACCGGAATGTTTTTACATTGAACGCAAATTACGTGAAAGAATGAAAATTCCTGTCTTCCACGATGACCAACACGGCACCGCGATTATTTCTGCCGCAGCGGTGTTAAACGGCTTACGCATTGTCGATAAAAAAATCGAAAACGTGAAATTGGTTGCCTCCGGTGCCGGTGCGGCATCAATTGCGTGCTTGAACTTATTAGTTTCCCTCGGTATGAAACGAGAAAATATCACCGTGTGCGACTCCAAAGGCGTAATCTATAAAAACCGTGATGATCGCATGGATGAAACCAAAAAACTGTATGCGATTGACGATAACGGCAAACGTACCTTAGCGGAAGTCATTCCGAATGCGGATATTTTCTTAGGTTGTTCTGCTGCCGGTACGTTAACGCAAGACATGGTTAAAACCATGGCGGCACATCCGTTGATTTTGGCACTCGCCAACCCTGAACCGGAAATTCTGCCACCATTGGCAAAAGAAGCCCGTCCGGATGCTATTGTATGTACCGGTCGTTCCGACTATCCGAACCAAGTTAACAACGTACTTTGCTTCCCGTTCATTTTCCGTGGTGCATTGGATGTCAGCGCCACCACCATTAACGAAGAAATGAAACTTGCCGCGGTGCGCGCCATTGCCGATTTAGCCTTGGCAGAGCAAAGCGATGTGGTAACCTCCGCTTACGGCGACAGCGAATTGTCTTTTGGTCCGGAATATATTATTCCGAAACCATTCGATCCACGTTTAATCGTGCGTATCGCCCCAGCCGTGGCAAAAGCCGCGATGGATTCCGGTGTCGCAACCCGTCCAATTAAAGATTTTGATGCGTACATCGAGCAACTCACTCAGTTCGTTTATAAAACCAACTTGTTTATGAAGCCGGTATTTGCGCAAGCGAAACAAGACAAGAAACGTGTATTATTAACCGATGGTGAAGAAACCCGAATTTTACACGCTGTTCAAGAAATCTCGACCTTAGGCATCGCTTATCCGATTTTACTCGGTCGCCCAAGCGTGATTGAACAACGCATTAAAAAACTCGGTTTACATATTCAGGCGGGACGTGATTTCGAGTTAATTAACATTGAAAATGATGCACGTTATCAAGAATGTTGTAAAACTTACTATGACATGCTCAAACGCTCAGGCGTTACACCAAGCATTGCCAAACGTGAAATGTTTAATAATCCAACCGCTATCGGTGCCGTGTTGTTACATTTAGGTCATGCCGATGCAATGTTGTGTGGTTTAGTAGGACATTATGCTGATCATTTAAAAACCCTCAAAAACGTCATTGGGTTGCAAGAAGGCGTACATACAGCAGCTACCGTTAACGGTTTGGTGCTACCGGCAGGCAACTTATTCCTTGCCGATACCTTCGTGAACAACGATCCAACAGAGGAAGAATTAGCGGAAATTACGCTCATGACAGCGAAAGAAGTCAGCCTATTTGGTATTGAGCCACAGATTGCCTTAATTTCACATTCTAACTACGGCAGCAACAACACCCCAAGTGCGGTCAAAATGCGTAATGTTTTACGTTTAGTGAAAGAAAGAGCGCCGGAACTCTCCATTGACGGCGAAATGCACTGTGACGTTGCCTTATCACAACAGCTCCGTGATGACGTGATGCCGGACAGCCCACTCAAAGGCGCGGCAAACGTGCTAGTGATGCCGAATATGGAAGCTGCGCGTATCAGCTTAAATCTATTACAAGGCACCGCAACGCCAATCACCGTCGGCCCAATTTTAATGGGCTTGAAAAAATCAGCGCATATTTTAACGTCGGTCGCTTCTGTTCGCCGTATTATTAATATGGTGGCAATTGCTGCGGTAAAAGCGCAATAAAGCATACAAATTATGCCTAACAAAAAAGAAGATGGTTTGGAAACCATCTTCTTTTTTTAAGTCTGATTCATAAATATCTACGTCTGAATAAATGAAGTTTTACCCCTAGAGTTACGCAGATAATTTCAATGAAATCTATTTTTTCATTTCAAATTCAATCAACATAATCAAAATATGAATCACTTTAATATGCACTTCTTGAATACGATCAGCATAACCAAAATGCGGCACGCGAACTTCCACATCGGCTAAGCCCGCCATTTTTCCGCCATCTTTGCCTGTTAGCACAATCACCTTCATGCCTTTTTCTTTAGCAACCTGAATGGCATTTAAAATATTCACGGAATTGCCCGAAGTTGAAAGCGCAAATAACACATCGCCTTGTTGACCGACTGCCTCAATATAACGGGAAAACACATATTCATAACCAAAATCGTTACCTACACAACTTAAGTGGCTGACATCCGAAATGGCAATGGCAGGATATCCCGGGCGATTTGCGCGGTAACGTCCGGTGAGTTCTTCAGCAAAATGCATAGCATCACAATGAGAACCGCCGTTACCACAAGAAATTACCTTTCCGCCCTGTTTAAAGCGATCGGCAATTAACAATGCCGCCTGTTGCACCGCCTGAATATTTTTTTCATCTGATAAAAACGCATTTAATACGATTGCGGCCTCATCTAATTCAGCTTTAATTTGGTCAAAATACATCCCGTCCTCCTGATATAAAAAAATTAACGAATTGTAATCAAATTTAGCCTATTGCTCAATAATAACCTCCTTTTTAGGGTTCAATGTAGCCGTCTATGATTTGCTTTCCGAAGCGGGCATTTGTCGTTATAATGAAAAAATTGATCTTAAATTTTCACAGGCAATATCATGCAATTAATTCGTGGGCGCTCTAATGTATCGCAATGTTTGTCGAGTTGTGTTCTGACCATCGGCAATTTTGACGGGGTACATTTAGGCCATCAGGCGATTTTGCGCCACTTACGCCAAAAAGCCAACGAACTGAATTTGCCGATGGCGGTGATGTTATTTGAACCGCAACCAAGAGAATATTTTCTCGGTAACAAAGCCCCTGCTCGCCTTATGCGTTTACGCGATAAATTGTATTATCTTAAACAAGCCGGTGTGGATGTGGTTATCATCGCAAAATTCGACCGCACTTTTGCCGATTTACCGGCGCAGCAATTTATTGAAGATTGGCTGGTACGCAAATTAAACGTGAAATTTTTAAGCATTGGTGATGATTTTAAATTTGGTGCCAAACGCCAAGGCAATTTTGCCCTGTTGCAACAAGCCGGTGAAAAGTTTGGTTTTACCGTCGAAGATAACCGTAGCTTTTGCTTAGATGAGTTGCGAATCAGCAGTACAGCGATACGCGAAGCGTTAGCGCATGACGATTTAACATTGGCGGAAAAATTACTTGGACGTCCTTATCGTATTTTAGGGCGAGTCATTCATGGTAATGAGCTTGGTCGCACTATCGGCTTTCCTACCGCGAATATTCGCTTGCATCGTCAGGTGAATCCGGTCAAAGGCGTGTATGCCGTCAAAGTGCGGTTAAAATCCGGCGCGTTTTTTAATGGGGTCGCGAATATCGGCACCCGTCCGACTATCAACGGTGTGAATCAATTATTAGAAGCGCATTTATTTGATTTTCAAGGCGATCTTTATGGCCAATGGTTGGATGTAGAACTCTGCCATAAAATCCGCAATGAAATGAAATTTCCCTCTTTTGACGATTTAAAAGCACAAATTGCGAAGGATGTAGAAACGGCAAAAAACGTTTTCAAAACTGACCGCACTTTATAGAACACAAATTTTAATTTTTACATAACACTGGAATATAAAATGACTGATTATAAAAATACCCTTAACCTCCCTGAAACGGGCTTTCCGATGCGTGGCGATTTAGCCAAGCGTGAGCCTGTGATGTTAAAAAACTGGTATGAGAAAAATCTCTATCAAAAAATTCGTGAAGCTTCAAAAGGTAAAAAATCCTTTATTTTGCATGATGGTCCTCCGTATGCGAACGGCAACATTCATATCGGTCATGCGGTGAATAAAATTCTGAAAGATATTATTGTTAAATCCAAAACCGCATTAGGTTTTGACTCACCTTATATTCCGGGTTGGGACTGCCACGGCTTGCCGATTGAATTGAAAGTAGAAGGCTTAGTGGGAAAACCAAACGAGAAAATTTCTGCGGCGGAATTCCGTCAAAAATGCCGCGAATATGCTACGGAACAAGTGGAAGGTCAGAAAAAAGACTTTATCCGTTTAGGTGTGTTGGGCGATTGGGATAACCCTTATTTGACGATGAACTTCAACACTGAAGCAAACATCATTCGTACCCTTGGTAAAGTGATTGCTAACGGCCACTTATACAAAGGATCCAAACCGGTGCACTGGTGTTTGGATTGCGGTTCTTCTTTGGCTGAAGCGGAAGTGGAATACGAAGACAAAGTTTCTCCGTCTATTTATGTGCGTTTCCCGGCGGTAAGTGCGGTTGAAATTGAAGAGAAATTTAACGCAGTTGGCAAAGGCCATGGCAAATTATCTGCGGTGATTTGGACCACCACACCTTGGACAATGCCATCTAACCGTGCGATTGCAGTAAATGCAGACTTAGAATACAACTTAGTCCAACTTGGTGATGAGCGTGTGATCTTAGCCGCTGAATTAGTGGAATCTGTGGTGAAAGCCGTGGGTGTAGAACACGTTGAAATTTTAGGGGCAGTAAAAGGTCAAGCGCTTGAGTTAGCACGCTTTAACCATCCGTTCTATGATTTCACTGTGCCGGTGATTTTAGGCGATCACGTGACTACCGATGGCGGTACAGGTTTAGTACACACTGCACCGGATCATGGTTTGGACGACTTTATTGTAGGACAAAAATATAATTTACCAATGGCGGGTCTTGTATCTAATGACGGTAAATTTATTTCAACCGCTGAATTCTTCGCAGGTAAAGGCGTATTTGAAGCGAATCCATTGGTTGTTGAAAAATTGCAAGAAGTGGGCAACTTATTAAAAGTTGAGAAAATCAAACACAGCTACCCACACTGTTGGCGCCATAAAACCCCAATTATTTTCCGTGCCACACCACAATGGTTTATTGGCATGGAAACGCAAGGTTTACGCCAACAAGCCTTAGGTGAAATCAAACAAGTGCGCTGGATTCCGGATTGGGGTCAAGCGCGTATCGAAAAAATGGTGGAAAACCGCCCGGACTGGTGTATTTCCCGTCAACGTACTTGGGGCGTGCCGATGACCTTATTCGTGCACAAAGAAACCGAAGAACTTCATCCACGCACCTTAGAATTACTTGAAGAAGTGGCTAAACGCGTAGAGAAAGCCGGTATTCAAGCATGGTGGGATTTAGACGAAAAAGAATTATTAGGTGCAGATGCAGAAACCTATCGCAAAGTGCCGGATACCCTTGACGTATGGTTCGACTCAGGATCAACCTATTCTTCTGTGGTGGCGAATCGTCCTGAATTTAACGGTCAAGATATCGATATGTATTTGGAAGGTTCTGACCAACACCGTGGTTGGTTTATGTCTTCTTTAATGCTTTCAACTGCAACAGATAACAAAGCACCATATAAACAAGTATTAACCCATGGCTTCACGGTGGATGGTCAAGGCCGTAAGATGTCAAAATCTATCGGTAACATCGTGACACCACAAGAAGTGATGGATAAATTCGGTGGCGACATTTTACGTTTATGGGTAGCCTCTACTGACTATACTGGTGAAATGACCGTTTCTGATGAGATCTTAAAACGTGCAGCGGACAGCTATCGTCGTATTCGTAACACGGCACGTTTCTTGTTAGCAAACTTAAACGGTTTTGACCCACAACGTGATGCCGTTAAACCGGAAGACATGATTAGCTTGGATCGTTGGGCGGTAGCTTGTGCCTTAGATGCTCAAAAAGAAATTAAAGACGCTTATGATAACTATCAATTCCATGCCGTAGTGCAACGCTTAATGCGTTTCTGTTCTGTGGAAATGGGCTCGTTCTACCTTGATATTATCAAAGACCGTCAATACACCACCAAAGCGGACAGCCTTGCGCGTCGTAGCTGCCAAACCGCATTATGGCACATTGCAGAGGCGTTGGTACGTTGGATGGCACCAATTCTTTCCTTTACGGCGGATGAAGTTTGGGGTTACTTGCCACAAACGGCGACGACACGTGCAGAATTTGTCTTCACGGAAGAATTCTACGAAGGCTTATTCGGGTTAGGCGCGAATGAAAAATTAGACGATGCTTACTGGCAACAATTGATTAAAGTACGTTCAGAAGTAAACCGCGTATTAGAAATCGCCCGTAACGATAAAGTGATCGGTGGCGGTTTGGAAGCGGAAGTCACCGTTTACGCTAACGATGAATATCGTACCTTGTTGGAACAATTAGGCGATGAATTACGTTTCGTGTTGATTACCTCAAAAGCGGAAGTGAAAGCATTGGCAGATAAACCGGCAGATGTAGCTGATGGCGAGTTAGAGGGGATTGCAGTAAGCGTTACCCGTTCTCACGGTGAAAAATGTCCACGTTGTTGGCATTATTCTGACAAAATCGGTGTGAATCCGGAACATCCGACACTTTGCCCTCGTTGCGTAGAAAACGTTGCAGGCAATGGCGAAGTCAGACGTTTCGCTTAAGGCGCTCTTTTCTCATTGGCCGATTTACCTCGGTCAATGTGCCAGTCAAAATAAAGCAAGGATAAGTCAATAGGCTTATCCTTTTTTAGTCGCATAAAAAAGCTGAGTTCAACTTTAGTCGAACTCAGCTTGAAACATTAAAGAGCGGTGGCTTTTACGCCTATTTTCGCCGCACCTATGCAATTACGCTTGACCTTTAACCGCTTTTAAACCTAAGAACGGTGCCGGTGTGCCAGCGCGTTCTAATGCTTCTTCGATACGGATTAATTGGTTGTATTTCGCAATACGGTCAGAACGACTCATAGAACCGGTTTTGATTTGACCTGCTGCAGTACCCACCGCTAAGTCAGCGATAGTCGCATCTTCGGTTTCGCCTGAACGGTGAGAGATAACCGCTGTGTAACCTGCATCTTTAGCCATTTTGATTGCGGCTAAAGTTTCAGTTAAAGAACCGATTTGGTTGAACTTGATTAAGATGGAGTTTGCGATACCTTTTTCGATACCTTCTTTTAAGATTTTGGTGTTGGTTACGAATAAGTCGTCACCCACTAATTGAACGCGATCGCCTAACACTTTAGTTTGGTATGCGAAGCCTTCCCAGTCAGATTCATCTTGACCGTCTTCGATAGACACGATTGGGTATTGTTTGGTTAATTCTTCAAGATAGTGTGTGAACTCTTGAGAAGTGAATGAACGGCCTTCGCCTTTCATTTCGTATTTACCGGTTTCTTTGTTGTAGAACTCAGAAGATGCGCAGTCCATGGCTAAAGTCACGTCTTTATCTAATACATAACCTGCTTTTTCTACCGCTTCTTTGATACAGGCTAACGCGTCAGCGTTAGAGGCTAAGTTTGGCGCGAAACCACCTTCATCACCTACAGCCGTGCTCATGCCTTTAGATTTTAATACTTTCGCAAGATTGTGGAACACTTCAGCACCGATACGAAGTGCTTCACGTAAGGTTTTCGCACCAACCGGTTGAATCATGAACTCTTGGATATCAACGTTGTTGTCTGCGTGCTCACCACCGTTGATGATGTTCATCATTGGTAATGGCATAGAGTAAACGCCTGGCGTGCCGTTAAGTTCAGCGATGTAAGCGTAAAGTGGTAAACCTTTAGACGCTGCGGCTGCTTTTGCGTTTGCTAAGGATACCGCTAAGATGGCGTTTGCACCGAAGTTAGATTTGTTTTCAGTGCCGTCTAAATCGATCATTATTTGGTCGATTTCAGCTTGGTTAGACGCATCTTTACCAAGAATGGCTTCAGCAATCGGGCCGTTTACTGCGGCAACCGCTTTTAATACGCCTTTACCTAAGAAGCGGGATTTGTCGCCGTCACGTAATTCTAAGGCTTCGCGAGAACCGGTAGATGCACCTGATGGCGCCGCAGCAAGACCGACGAATCCGCCTTCTAGATGCACTTCGGCTTCCACTGTTGGGTTACCACGAGAGTCGATAATTTCGCGACCAATGACTTTAACGATTTTTGCCATTTTATTTTCCTCATTAAGTTAATTAAAACGGGTTAGTTTGCTCTAAAAATGTCGGTATCATAAAGCTATTTTGTTCCTTTGTCTTGCAAAAACTACAGACAATTTGATTTTACTCTATGTTTTCCGGCGTCTGAAGTGCGGTTCAATTTTAAGATGAATTTTTCGAGATAGTGCGCCATGAATTTGAACGAAAATGTCTCGTCATTCGGCAAAATATTGCAGTAAGTTTTTCACCGCACGTTGCCAGTCTTGCGCCTTGGTGACAGCAGAAATCACGGCAATGCTGCCTACCCCGGTGGCTAAAATATCAGGAAAATGCGAAGCACTAATGCCGCCGATTGCGACAGTCGGCATTTTTCCTAAGTTTTTTACCTGTGCGGCTAAATTGGCAACGCCCTGAGGCGCTGAAGGCATCTCTTTGGTTTGCGTCGGGAAAATATGTCCGAGGGCAACATAGGAAGGGCGCAACGGTAACACCAGATCGACTTCTTCTTGGTTGTGGGTGGAAACACCGAGACGTAGCCCCGCTTGTTGGATGGCGTTTAAATCCGCGGTGAGCAAATCCTCCTGCCCAAGATGGACGCCATAAGCCTGATATTTAATTGCCAAAGGCCAAAAATCATCTACAAATAACCGCACTTGATACTGTTTGGCTAAGGCAATACAGCGCGCAATTTCCTCTTCGGCTTGTTCCGCAGAACGATCTTTAATACGAATTTGTAACGTTTTCACGCCGGCGTGAATGAGCCGTTCAACCCATTCATAACTGTCCACGATGACATACAAGCCCAACTTAAATTCGGTGGGTGCAAAAGGGGCTTTGGGTGGGAGGATTTTTGATAAATGAGATCGCGATACGGTCATAGCAAACTCCAATTAAATTGACATGAATGAAATAACGGCAACAGTGCAAGTGCGGTCAGACATTGAGGCGTTTTTCTCTTTTAAAACAAACCGCACTTTTTCATCTGTTCCACCACCTGCGCCACCTCAATTTGCCCCATCAAATGTTTCCCCTTTAACTTCGTTGCCCAAGGCAACTGCGTAGACGGTTTGCCAAATTCTTTTTGCACATTTTTTTCATACACCGACACCACATTGGCAAGATTACGATAAGGGCCGGTACGCAACGGGTTGTGGTAAGCATATAAACCGATAACCGGCGTGCCTTGCGTCGTTGCAATATGCGCAGGACCGGAATCCGGTGAAAGCACCAAATCCACCTGCCGGATTAACGCCGCAAGCTGTGGAAGCGTTAACTTGCCTGCGGCATTGGTTGGAGCAAAGTGACATAAGCCCTGAATTTGCTCAATCATCGTCAGTTCACGCGGGGCGGGTGAACTGCACAAAATCACGTTAACATTATGTTGGTGGGCAATATTGGCGACTTCCGCATAACGTTCTACTAACCAGTCTTTTTCAGGCTTACTGGAACAAGGGGAAATCAGCAAATTCTTACGGGTGGGATCAATATATTGGCCCGCTGTGATCAAATCCTCCTCCGCGACCGGCAAATCCCATTGCGGTTCCGTGCAAGGCACACCCAAATAGTCCACAAACGCCATAAAGCCATCTAACACATGAGGATTGCTCGGGTCTTGAATCTTGCGATGGGTAAACAACCACTGCCCTTCGCGTGCCCGCTGTTTACCGAAACCGATACGATATTTCGCCTTAATACCCAGGGATAAAATTGACGCACGAAATGCCGTTTGCATATTTAATAACGCATCAAATCGACGATCTTTCAACTGTCGCCACAACTGACACAACCCACGCCAGCCGTTTTTTTTGTCATACACTACAAACTCTACCCCCGACACATGACGAAACAGCTGCACTTCCGTCTTTCCGATAACCCATGTTATTTGGGTGCTTGGCCAATAACGCTGAATCTGTTGCACCGCCGCCAACGCATGGCAAACATCGCCAATGGCAGACAAACGTAAAATACAAAGGGATTGCGGAGGTTGGGTGAAAAGCGGCATAGATCTCTCGTTGATGTTGAATTTGGGAATTGCGTTATTTTAAAGTAGAATGCGCCCATCCGCTATCTCATTTTCAAGGTCGCAAAATGCTTGAATATCAACTTAAAAACGACTTTTTTCTCTTTAATTTTGAACACCCGGAACCCCGTCAGGAAAACTTTTTTAACGCCGATTTTTGGCGCCGACAAAACCGCATTTTAGGATCGGCGCAAGGGCGCGGCACCACTTGGTTTTTACAAACAGCGGATCTCTTCGGGGTAAACACCGCGCTGCGTCATTATTACCGTGGTGGATTGTGGGGCAAGTTCAACAAAGATCGTTACCGTTTTCAGCAACTAAAAAACACCCGCAGCATTGCCGAATTTAACCTGTTAAATCAACTGCATCAGGCAGGACTCCCGGTACCAAAACCCATTGGGGCTCGGGTTCGCAAAGGCAACTTGGGAGTCTGTTATCAAGCCGATTTGCTGAGCGAAAAAATCGAAAATGCCCAAGATCTGACCGCACTTTTGCAGACACAACGTCTTACCGCCGACCAATGGCGACAAATCGGCGGATTAATCCGTCAATTACACGATTTACAAATTTGTCACACCGATCTCAACGCGCACAACATTCTGTGCCAACAACTGGAAAGCGACACAAAATTTTGGCTCATTGATTTTGATAAGTGCGGTGAAAAATTGGGAAGTTTTTGGAAGGAAGGCAATTTGCAACGATTACAGCGTTCCTTTAACAAAGAAGTGGAACGTATGCACATTCAATTTGACGGGCAGCATTGGCAGCACTTGATGGAAGGTTATTCACAAAAATAATCACTGGATTGGTAACAAAAACGGTAGACACATTGACCTACCGTTTTTTATTTCAACTGTCGAGCTTAATTAGCAATCCTGCTTACCATACGCTTCTTGACGTAAAATCGCGCGAACAGCCGCATCAAATTCCGCCAACACATGATCGGCATTTTTCGGATCTGTGCCACGCGCATCAAGATAGAACTTGATTTTCGGTTCAGTACCGGAAGGACGCGCAATAAGACGGCTGCCGTTTTCCAAGACAAAGACCAAAATGTCGCTTTGACGGTCGGTTTTGGTGTGGTCGATAAATTGTGCCACATTGAAACCACCGATTTGGCTTGGCGGGTTGTTGCGAAGTGCGGTCATTAATTTGCCGATTTCAGACAAATCACTCACACGAATGGAAATTTGTCCGCTCACATAAGCACCAAATTCTTTGGTGAATTCCTCTGCATAATCTGCCAAGGTTTTGCCTTGTTTCTTCAAGCTACGCACTAAATCCAAGAACACGATAGCGGCTGAAATACCGTCTTTATCACGTACTTTGTCCGGGTCGACCAAATAACCCAACGCTTCTTCAAAACCGAATAACAAGTCTTGAACTTTACCGATATATTTGAAACCGGTAAGAGTTTCTTGGGATTCAAACCCATAACGTTTCGCTATTTCTGCCAAGGCAGGCGAGGACACGAGGGAACAAGCCAATACGCCTTTTTTACCTTGTGCTTGATATTGTTTCGCCAAATACCAACCTAAGAAGCAGCCCACCACATTGCCGTGCAATGGTTTCCAGTTGCCTTCAGCATCCGGCACTGCCACCGCTAAACGGTCAGCATCCGGGTCATTGGCGATGATAAATTCGGCATTATGTGCTTTTGCCACTTGAATCGCTAAATCTAACGAGCCTTTTTCTTCCGGGTTAGGGAAGTTCACGGTTGGGAAAGTACCGTCCGGCCAGACTTGTTCAGCAACGATGTACGGTTGTGGTAAGCCGGCTTTGGCTAATGTTTTGCTCAACACTTCATAGCCCACGCCGTGCATGGCGGTATAAACGTAGTTAATGTCGGTTTGTGGTTCTTTCGCAAGCGCAGCCGTTTTCGCAATGTAAGCATCCACCACAGTGTCATCTAACACGACGTAATCTTGGCTACGTGGTAAATCTTTCACGCTGCCGGCAGCGACTTTATCAATTAACGCCGCAATGTCTTTATCTGCCGGAGAAACGATTTGTCCGCCGCCGTTGGCTTTGCCTAAATAAACTTTATAGCCGTTATCTTCCGGTGGGTTGTGGCTGGCTGTCACCATCACGCCTGCAGTGGTATCAAAATATTGAATAGCATAAGCCAACACCGGGGTTGGTAATTTGCGTGGTAATAAATAGGGTTTAATGCCGGCGCCCGCCATGATTTCAGCCGTGTCGCGCGCAAATACATCGGAGTTTTTACGGCCGTCATAACCAATCACGATGGAAGGCTGTTTGTCATCCCCTTTTAAATACTCAGCCAATCCACCGGCAGCTTGCGCCACCAACACGCGATTCATCCCCATGGAACCGGCTTGCAAACGACCGCGTAAACCGGCAGTACCGAATTGTAAACGTCCGTCAAAACGGGCAGCCAGTTCAGCTTCCGCTTTTGCATCGCCACCTTTTGCCGCGCTTAAAAGTGCGGTTAATTCTGCATGCGTTTCTGCATCCGGATCTTGGTTTAACCAATTTTGTGCCATCTCGAAAAGTGTTGTCATCATATCTTCCTTCTAGAAAATCAAACATTAAAAATACCTGTTAGACTATCTAAAAAATACTGAAAGTAAAACGTTTATTTCCGATTAATTACAACATTTTGATCTATTTCATAAATTCCCCTAAAGACGATCAAGGTCTTCGCCAACCCCAAACAACATGGCAGAAAATAAAGGCATTTTTTCTTTATCAGAAAGGCTTTTTTTGCTATAACTGAGGGAGTTTTTTTAATTAATCTTAGGAGATCTATCATGGAATTAGTGTTTATTCGTCATGGTTTTAGTGAATGGAATGCAAAAAACTTATTTACCGGTTGGCGTGATGTGAATTTAACCGAACGTGGCGTAGAGGAAGCCAAAGCCGCAGGCAAAAAATTGTTGGATGCCAATTTTGAATTCGATATTGCTTTCACGTCTGTTTTAACTCGTGCAATCAAAACCTGTAATATCGTGTTGGAAGAATCTCACCAATTATGGATTCCACAAGTAAAAAACTGGCGTTTAAACGAACGTCACTATGGTGAGCTACAAGGTTTAGACAAAAAAGCCACTGCGGAAAAATACGGTGATGAGCAAGTTCACATTTGGCGCCGTTCTTACGACACATTGCCACCATTATTAGATCCGAAAGATCCAAATTCTGCCCACAATGATCGTCGCTACGCAAACCTACCGGCTGATGTTATTCCGAATGGTGAAAACTTGAAAGTGACTCTAGAACGCGTACTTCCGTTCTGGGAAGACCAAATCGCACCAGCATTATTAAGCGGCAAACGCGTTTTAGTGGTGGCGCACGGTAACTCTTTGCGCGCACTAGCAAAACACATTGAAGGCATTTCTGATGCGGATATCATGGATTTAGAAATCCCAACCGGTCAGCCATTAGTGTATAAATTAGACGACAACCTAAAAGTGGTTGAAAAATTCTATTTATAATTCTTCACGAAATTTGCCATAAAAAATCACCGCACTTTCATCACAAAAGTGCGGTGGATGATAAAAAGTGCGATTATTTATCATAGCCGCTTTATTTTATGGTTACGCCTTAATTTGGCTTTTTAAGAAGTCAATCAATTGCGCTTTCGCAATCATTTGTTTCTCACCGCTACGACGATTTTTGTATTCGATTTCGCCGTTCGCTAAATTTTTCTCACCGATGACGACCATGTGCGGTACACCGATAAGCTCCATATCCGCAAACATCACGCCCGGGCGTTCTTTACGATCATCAAAAATCACTTCCACGCCTTGTGCCAATAAAGTGCGGTATAACTCTTCAGCGAATGCTTGCACGCTTTCCGATTTGTGCATATTCATCGGCACAATCGCCACGGTGAACGGCGCCATCGCATCGCTCGGCCAAATAATACCGCGTTCATCATGATGTTGTTCAATGGCAGCTGCCACAACACGCGTCACACCAATACCATAGCAGCCCATGGTGACGACCGTAGGACGACCGTCTTCGCCTTGCACTGTCGCATTCATTGCGTTGGAATATTTGTCACCTAATTGGAAGATATGGCCGACTTCAATACCGCGTTTAATTAATAAGGTACCTTTGCCATCCGGACTTGGGTCACCCTCCACCACGTTACGAATATCCGCCACTTTCGGCAACGCCACATCGCGCTCCCAGTTAATGTTGAAATAGTGTTTGCCGTCAATGTTGGCACCTGCGCTGAAATCGGACATGATTGCCACGCTGCGGTCAATGATCACCGGAATATTTAAGTTGACCGGTCCAAGGGAGCCGACGCCTGCGCCAATTTTCGCTTTAATGGCAGCCTCATCAGCAAATTCAAACGGGGAAGCGACTTCTGCCAATTTTTCCGCTTTGACTTCATTTAATTCGTGATCGCCACGAATGATTAACGCCACTAGCGGCTGTTCTTCGCTTGCACCTTTTACAATCAAGGTTTTAACGGTTTTCTCAATCGGTTGGTTAAATTGAGCCACAAGCTCTGCAATGGTTTTCGCATTCGGTGTATCCACCAATTCCATCGCTTTAGTTGGTGCGGCACGTTCACCCACCGCCACCGCTTCGGCAAGTTCAATGTTCGCTGCATAATCAGATTCCGTAGAGAAAATCACATCATCTTCACCGCTGTTTGCCAACACTTGGAATTCATGGGATGCGCTGCCGCCGATAGAACCGGTGTCTGCTTGTACGGCACGGAAATCCAACCCTAAACGGGTGAAAATGTTGCTGTAAGTTTGATACATCACATCATAGGTTTGTTGCAAACTTTCTTTGTCCATGTGGAAAGAATAAGCATCTTTCATAATAAATTCGCGGCTACGCATCACACCGAAACGTGGGCGCACTTCGTCACGGAACTTGGTTTGAATATGATATAAATTGAGGGGAAGTTGACGGTAAGAAGTCACTTCACGACGCATTAAATCGGTAATCGCTTCTTCATTGGTCGGGCCGATCACAAAACTCCGCTCGCCACGGTCGGTAAAACGCAATAATTCCGGGCCATACTGATCCCAACGACCGGACTCCTGCCACAATTCTGCCGGTTGCACCACAGGCATTTTGATCTCGATAGCACCGCTTTTATTCATTTCTTCACGAATGATGTTTTCCACTTTTTGTAGCACGCGCCAACCGGTTGGCATCCAGTTATAAAGGCCTGAAGCAAGAGGACGAATCATGCCCGCGCGCAACATGAGTTGATGGCTAACAATCGCCGCTTCTGCCGGGGTTTCTTTTAAGGTGGATAATAAATATTTACTTGTACGCATTGAATTACCTATAATTCCAAGAATTTAAAAATACGAGAAAAAAATTGGCGTTAGTGTATCTAATGCGCACGCAAAAGCAAAGAAGAAATCAGGTTTCACACCTTATAATCCCCGCTAAAAATGCCAATTTAACCCCAGAAAAAGGAATCATCATGTCAGCCCTTTATCAAGCCCTTCCCGCCGTCGATAAATTACTCAAAACCCCGCAAGGTGAGCAATTCGTGGCAGAATTTGGTCATAGTGCCACCGTCAATGTTTGTCGAGACTTGTTACAACAAGCACGCGAACATATAAAACACCATGAAAATCTACCGCACTTTTTGCAAACGGATGACGCCACCTTTCAGTACATCCGCCAACAATTATTGTTACAACAACAAGTGAACATTAAAAGTGTACATAATTTAACCGGTACGGTATTGCACACCAATCTCGGGCGCGCGTTGTGGTCACCGGCGGCACAACAGGCTGCGCTGGATGCCATGCAGGGTAATGTGGCGTTGGAATATGATTTAGCGGCAGGCAAGCGCAGTCATCGGGATAACTACATCAGCGACTTACTACAACAACTCACAGGCGCAGAGGCGGCCTGTGTAGTGAACAACAACGCAGCGGCAGTATTACTGATGTTGGCAACTTTCGCGCAAGGGAAAGAGGTGATCATCTCCCGGGGTGAATTGATTGAAATCGGTGGTGCTTTCCGCATTCCCGACATCATGGCACAGGCGGGCTGTAAATTGGTAGAAGTGGGCACCACGAACCGCACCCATTTAAAAGATTATCGCAACGCAATCAATGAAAATACCGCCTTTTTAATGAAAGTTCACAGCAGTAACTACCAAATTTGTGGTTTCACGCATTCTGTTGACGAACAAGAACTGGCAGAATTAGGTAAAGAATTTGGCATTCCGGTCATCACGGATTTAGGCAGCGGCGCGTTAATTGATTTGAAACAATTTGACTTGCCGGAAGAACCCACGGTGCAAGAAAAATTACAACACGGCCTAGATTTAATTTCCTTCTCCGGCGACAAACTGCTTGGTGGACCGCAAGCGGGCATTATCGTGGGTAAAAAAGCATTGATTCAACAGTTACAAGCCCATCCGCTCAAACGCGTATTGCGTTGCGACAAAGTTACCCTTGCCGGTTTGGAAGCCACTTTACGTTTATATTTGCAGCCGGAAAAAATTACCGAAAAACTGACCGCTCTTCATCTGCTCACTCAGCCTATAGCCCAATTACAAGCACAAGCAGAACAACTGAAAGTGCGGTTAGAAAATCGCTTAAATGCAGACTACGTTGTTGCGATCGAACCAAGCGAAGCGCAAGTTGGTAGTGGTTCTCAGCCGCTGGCACGGATTCCGTCAATCGCGGTCACCATTGCGCCGGCAACAGAAAAAATGCCGACAAAAACCACCGCACTTTTCGCCCGTTTATTGGCGCTGCCGCAACCGGTTATTGGACGCATTGAACGGGATAAAATTTGGTTGGATTTACGCAGTTTGGCAAGCCTCGAACGCTTGCTCGATACTTTGGAGGCGCTATGATTATTGTCACATCCGGACACGTTGACCACGGCAAAACCGCGCTATTACAAGCCCTCACCGGCACGCATACGGCGCATTTGCCGGAAGAAAAAAAACGCGGCATGACCATTGATTTGGGCTACGCCTATTTGCCGTTAAAAGATCAAATCCTCGGCTTTATCGACGTACCGGGGCACGAACGTTTTCTTGCCAATATGTTGGCAGGCTTGGGCGGTATTCATTACGCCATGCTTATTGTTGCCGCAGACGAAGGCGTGCAAGCGCAAACCATCGAGCATTTAAACATTTTGAGCTTATTGCAATTGCAGGAAATCATGGTGGTGATCACCAAAGCCGACCGCGCCGATGCGCAACAAATTGACGCATTAGAACAACAGCTACGTCAACACTATGCCCTCTTGGCGAACAGTAAATTCTTCGTCACGTCTGCTACCACCGGTCAGGGCATCGAAACGCTACGCGATTATTTGGCTCAGTTGCCGGAATTATCGGATACGGAAAAACCGTTCCGTTATGCCATCGACCGTATTTTCACCATTAAAGGCGCCGGCACCGTGGTGACAGGCACCGCATTTGCAGGCAAAGTTGCCATTGACGACGAATTGTATTTAAGCAATGGGCAAAAAGTGCGGGTGAAAAATATCCACGCACAAAACGAACAAAGCACGGAAGGCTTGGCGGGGCAACGCCTGGCATTAAATATTAACTTGGATTTCGACCGCACGTTAATTGAACGCGGCGATTGGTTATTCTCCCAACCGCCTGCCAAGGCGACAGATCGCGTCACCGTTTGGCTAGAAAACCAAATTCCACTGAACGAAAGCCAACCGGTGCATATTTATCACGCCGCCTCGCACACCACAGGCAAGCTGACGTTATTGCAACAACCCAAACTCGCACCTCAGCAACACGCGCTGGCAGAACTGATTTTAGAACAATCGTTGTTTTTGGCGCACGGCGACAAAATCATCTTACGCAACAGCAACTCTACCGCCGTACTCGGTGGCGCAAAAGTAATTGAAATCCATTCACCGAAACGCCACAAGCGCACAGAAGCCCGTTTCGATTATTTACGCCAACTGATTCAAGCAGAAACAGCCGAAAAACGTACCGCACTTTATCTGCAAAATCACGCGGTGGAAGCCGAGCAGTTGATGTGGATTGAACAGCTGACAGACTCACAACTGAATGACATTCTTGAAAAAAACGGCGACATTCGCTTCCAAAGCTGGTGCTTTAATGCCGATTATCGCACGCAACAAACATCGAAATTATTGACCGCACTTGCGCAATATCACGAACAACATCCCGACCAGCTCGGCTTAGGTAAAGCCCGTTTGTATCGCATTGCGGCACTGAATCAGCCGGAAAAACTGATTTATCATTTTATTGATGAACTATTAGCCGAAAATCAGCTACAGCAAACCCGTGGCTGGCTACACACCGCCGATCATAAAATTCAATTTAACGAACAAGAACGCGCATTATGGCAACAAGTTCTTGAGCAATTTGAGCAACATAACGGACAAGCATTGTGGGTGCGTGATCTTGCGGGCTTATTAGGACAGGAAGAAAGCGCCATGCGCAACTTCCTCTACAAAGCCGGTAAATTAGGCTATCTCACCGCTGTGGTGAAAGACCGTTTCTTCCTGACCGAGAACATTTATGCCACCGCTCGCTTAATCAAACAGCTTGTCGCCGGGAAAGAGGGCATATCGGTAAACGAATTGCGTGATGCGTTACAATTCGGACGTAAAATGACCGTACAACTGGTGGAATATTTCGACCGCTGTGGTTTCCTGCGCCGCAAAGGTAATATTCACGTATTACGCGATGCAGACGTGTTTGATTTGTAAAAGTGCGGTAAGTTTTTAAGTTATTTTTTAGGCGTTAAAGACCGCAATCAACTCTCTTACTTTGACGCGTTTATGCGGCGCTTGGCTGATGGAGCGTTGTACTTTTAAACGGCGGATTTTTGCGCCTTGGTAGATTTCTCGGGTAAATGCCGTGTCGTGGTTGGAAATCACTACTTGGATGTTGCGTTGTTTCACGGTGTCTTTGGCTAGATTGGCAAGATCGCATTGGTGGGCGATGGAAAATTCATTGCCGGAATAATTGGTGAAATTGCTGTTTTGTGAAATAGGAGCATAGGGTGGGTCGCAGTAAATGACGCAGTCTTCATCCGCCATTTGGAAGGTTTGTTGAAAATCGGCGCAAATAAAGACCGCACTTTGTGCTTTAGCGGCAAAAAAACGGAGTTCTTCTTCCGGGAAATAATGGGTTTTGTAAGCGCCGAAAGGCACATTAAATTCATTTTTGGCGTTGTAGCGGCACAAGCCGTTAAAGCCAAAACGATTTAAATACAGAAATAACACGGCGCGTTGGAATACATCGGTGCTTTGGTTAAATTCTTTACGCTTAGTGTAGTAGTAGCTTTCCGTATTAGCATCGGGGTGAAAGAAAACCGGTTTACACGCTTGGATGTAGCCTTCTACGTCCCGTTTGACGATATTGAATAGGTGGATTAAATCAGGGTTAATGTCTGCCAGAATGTAGCGTTCAAAATGGCTGTTGAGAAATACCGCACCGGCGCCAACAAACGGTTCGACCAAACAGTGTTTACGTTTAGGCAATACACGGTTGATTTCGTCTGTGAGGCGATATTTACCGCCCGCCCATTTGAGAAAAGGGCGGCTTTTGGTTTTTGTTGTGGGTTTAGCGGGTTTAGGCATGGGGGTTAGTCAACTTGCGTACAACGATTGATGGCTTCAATCACCTGTTCTTGTGGGACATCCGTCGCCACATAAGCCTGTCCAAGCGCTTTGAGGAGCACCAAACGCAATTTGCCATTGAGCACTTTTTTATCACGCATCATTAGCGGCAAGTAATCTTGTGCGGTCATGCCATCCGGTGAAACGGTTGGTAAATTGGCGCGCGCTAAAAGTTTTTCTAACCGTGCCACATCATGTGGTGTTAAATCGCCTAATTTTTCTGATAACGCAGCAGCCATCATGCAACCGGTGGCCACCGCTTCGCCGTGTAACCACTTGCCGTAACCTAAATGGGTCTCGATGGCGTGACCGAAGGTGTGGCCAAGATTTAATAATGCGCGATCGCCTTTTTCCGTTTCATCGCGCGCCACAATATCCGCTTTTAATTGGCAACAACGGGCGATACATTGTTGTAATGCGTTTTGCTCAAGGGCGACTAAATTATCGATGTGTTGTTCTAGCCATTGGAAAAAGGGGAAATCTAAAATCGCCCCATATTTGATGACTTCGGCTAGGCCGGCGTTGATTTCACGTTTGGGCAAGGTATTTAAGGTAAGTGTATCGACAATAACGGCGGTGGGTTGATAAAACGCGCCGATCATATTTTTGCCTAATTCGTGGTTTACCGCCGTTTTGCCGCCCACGGAAGAATCCACTTGGGCTAATAATGTCGTCGGGATTTGGATAAAACGCACGCCACGTTGATAGCTTGCTGCGGCATAGCCTGCCACGTCACCGATGACACCGCCGCCTAATGCCACGATCGTGGTATCGCGTCCGTGGTTGGCTTTTAAAAGTGCGGTGAAAATCAGGTTCAAAGAATCCAGGGTTTTGTATTGTTCGCCATCCGGCAATAACACGTGCTCAACAAGACAACCGATTTTTTCTAAGGTGTTCGTCACGGTGGAAAGATAATGTTGTGCAACAGTTGGATTGGTCACGATCATGACTTTATTGCCGGATTTCAGCGGATAGCAATCGGTATTCGTGAGTAATCCGGCGCCGATATAAATCGGGTAGCTTCTTTCTTTTAATTCAACATTTACACACAACATTTACTTTGCCTTTGAAGTATTTAACCGTTCGTACTAACCGTTGTAGTTGTCAATCAGGTCGATAATTTGTGTCGCCATAACTTTGGCACTTTGTTCGTCAGTTGGTAGGGTGATGTCCGCCACTTCTTCATAGAGCGGATTGCGAACTTTAGCTAAGTCTTCCAACACTTGGCGCGGATCGTCAACATCTTGCAATAGCGGACGTTTTTTATCTCGTTGGGTGCGTTGATATTGTTTCTCTACGGTAGTTTCCAAATAAACTACGATACCGCGTGCGGAAAGATGGTTGCGGTTGTCTTTTGATAACACTGCACCACCACCGGTCGATAATACAATGCCTTGACGTTGTGTTAATTCATTAATAAGGCGTTCTTCTCTTTTACGGAATCCTTCTTCGCCCTCCACATCAAAAATCCAACCGATGTCGGCACCGGCGCGTTCTTCAATTTCTGCGTCGGTATCGACAAAATCCATGTTAAGTAGTTGTGCAAGTTGGCGACCGATGGTGCTTTTACCTGCCCCCATAGGCCCCACGAGGAAAATATTACGTTTTTCTGCCATTGTTATTCATCTTAAATTTATGTCATCGGAAAAATGTGATCTTTTAGAAAATAAGAAACGACCGCAAGTGATGATTCATGTGGTCGTGTGAAAGTTTTGAATAAGTGGAAAAGATCACCCCAAAATTGCCCAAGATTATCTCAATAAATCCCTATTCTTTTCAACCTAAACAAGCGATTTATTTCGTTTACCGCCATATAAATGACAGGTTCATAGTGAATTTATCGTTTTTTTGCCGGTTCGTTGCGTTTATTCTGAGGCGTTACCTGCGATGATTTTTTTAGACTTTCCGGAAATGCCCCTTGACGTAAAATATGCGGTGTGACGAAAATCACCAGCTCACGTTTTTGATGGCGTTCACTTTCTTTGCTAAATAAGCGTTTAATGCCCGGAATATCCCCCAACAAAGGCACTTTGTCCACGCCTTTGGTGATGGTATCATGAAAAACACCGCCTAACACGATGGTTTCGCCGTCCTTGGCGAAAACTTGTGTATTAATTTCTTGTTTATCAATGGAAACCACTTCACCCAGGCCGTATGAAACACGTCCCCCCGGCGCATTTTGACTGACGACTAAATCCAACAAAATTTGTTTATCCTGTGAAATATGCGGTGTCACTTCTAAGCCTAATACGGCTTCGCGAAATTCTACGCTTTGTGTCCCACTTTTTTCATTCACCATAATGTAAGGCAATTCCGTCCCTTGCTTAATGCTGGCACTTTTCTTGTTTGTGGTGAGCAAACGAGGGCTGGCGATAATCTCCACATTGTTTTCCCGCTCAAGTGCGGTCAATTCTAAGTCTAAAAGTCGCCCATTGATTTTCGCCACTTGCAGCGCAACAGAACCGACCGGCGTGGTCGCCGTCGGCAAGTTAACGTTTAATTGGTGAGTGATATTGTCAAAGCCGTTACCAGCCAGACTTCCACTGAGGTGATGTGCATTTTCTGTTGGATTAAAAATTCCCCAACGAACCCCCAATTCTTTTAGGCTTTCACCGTTAATGGTCACAATTCGGGCTTCAATGGCGATTTGTTCAATGGGCTTATCTAATTCTTTAATGAGCTTTTTTAAATTCGCAATGGCTTTCGGTTCATCTTGAATTAACAATAAATTACTGCGATCGTCAAAACTTAAACTGCCGTTGGGAGAAAGGAGCGAACCACTACCGCCGGTGAGCGATTTCATCACTTCCGAGGCTTTCGCAAAATGCAATTTAATGGTGGCGGTGGTGAGTTGCGTGGGTTGTTCCGTCATCTCGGCAGGCAACGTAAAAGGCGTTTCCATTTGGGTGGCAAATTTGGCCGCGGTCTCAAGTTTGCTTAAATAATAAATACCGTTTTCTTGCCACAAATCCAACTGCTTGATTTTGGCAACAGACCGAAAGAGCTGATCCAAATCCACGTTATCCAGTTGAAGTGAAAGGGTGCCTTGCAATTCATCGTCAATAATTAAATTGACGTTTTGTGCTAATGCCAGCTGTTGCAACGTCGGCACTAATGGTGCTTGCTTCAATCGAATCGAAAACACGCGAGGTTGTTCCGCATGCACAGAAAAGCTCATCATCAAGCTCAAAAAACAGCAAAAAAACAGACCGCACTTTAGGCAGCAGGAAAGCACTAATTTCATCAATCTTCCTTAAAATTTCACTTGAAAAGGGGTGGTTTTCTCACAGTTCGCACTATTGTCCCAACGTAAAAAATCAATGTGTTGTTTGTCGATTTTGGTAATTTGAATATGCTCGGCAGCAATCAAATCGCCGGTATGCGCAAGGCTGACTTGATTGTCGGCAAGCAAGATGACTTGCCAATCGGTTTTATGTTGTAGTACGCCGATGACTTGAATCTGCTCAAATGCCGTTTGCGGGAAAATGGTTGAAGGTGCAGTGTGGCAGGTTGAATTTGGCGTGCTGTTTTGTTTTTCCGATGTAGCTTGCGTCATTCCCTGACGGCGGTTTTTATCAAAAGGATCATTCGCCCAACCGGCGTGGCTGATCATCACGCTGATGAATAACCATAACATTTGTCTTACCATTATTTTTCCTCAGGATTGAATTGGAATAACAGTTCGCTGAAAAGGACACTGTCATTATTCGATTCAGTACGTTTTTGCACCTGCCATTCTACTAACGCCAACCCCGCATTTTCTGTTAAAAGTGCGGTCAAAAATGCACTTAACTCATCAAAATAGCCTTGAACGTGCAGTGTTAACAACGCTGTTTGATGAAAGTCCCACTGGCTATGTTCAATGTGTAATGATTGAGCAAGCTGTTGAATTTGCTGATTAACTGCCGAAAGTTTGCCTGCCAATTTCGGTGTAAGTAAATGCTTATCGGCTTTTTCTTTTAGTGCTGCCAAAATTTTTTGTTGATGCGCTAATGTCGCCTGTTGCATTTCCTGTTGTTCTGTCAGTTGTACTAATTGTGTCCATTGCTGCCAATAATGTTGTGCCGGCAAAGAAAGTGAGGCAACACCCAGCGCACATAACAAGGTCGTCTGTTGCCAAGCAGCAAGCTGATACCAATGCGTTAACAGAGGTGTCGTCGCCATTTTATCTATCCATTTCATGGGGTTACCTGCAACTTGAAATCAAACTGAAACCGCATTTCTTGCGCTTGCGGTTTAAATTCCGTGAGTTTTACTTCGCTAAATAACGCTTGTTCGGTCAGAAAATGGTTAAGGCGATCGAACTCCTCTTGGCTAACACTTTGGCCGGTGAGCGTTAAATGATGCTCCAAAAGCACCAACGCGGATAGCTCTCCTTGTGTAAGTGGTAACTCAGCTAATTGATTTAACAGTGAAAAAACCGTTTCTTTGGTGATTGCTTGGGCCTCTTGGTCATGACGTTGATGATGTCTGATCTGCTGAATGTGTTGTTGTGTAAGTTGTAGCTCACGTTGCAATGCAACGTATTCATGTTGTAATTTTTCCGCCTGTTTTGCGTACTGTTCGGCAGCACGGTATAACCCCACGCTAATCGCCGTACAAAGCACCGCACCTGCCACGCATTTCGTCACCAAGGCTTTGGCTTGTCGGCGACGTTGCTGTAATCGCCACGGCAACAGATTAATGTCTTTTTTCATCACCTTTCCTTAACCTATCGGTGCATCAAAAAGTGCGGTGGATTTGGCGTACGTATCTTGTTGCCATAACGCATTACCAAGGGCGATAAGCGGCAATTCCGTTGAGAGACAATGCCAATGATCCGGCACTGCCGTTTCAGTGTCTTCCGTTTGCAAGTAAAAAACGGCTTCCGGTTTTTCGTCATAACGATGGCAATATTGCTCAAAAAGTGCGGTCAAATTTGTCTCTGTTTGGAATAAGGTTTGATTTTGTTGCAGTTTGGGTTGTACGGCTAATCCGCCTTGTTCATCTTGATATAAGAAAATGGCCGCTGCCGGCAAGGGCTTGCCTAACACATATTCTGCGCCACGTAACAAGGCTTTCGCCATGTTGTCTAACACCTCAATCTGTAGCGGCATAAATTGCTGTAAGTAATCCGTTGCAATTTGTTGGCGAATCGCGAAGATTTCCAAACGGAAACCCTGTTTTAATGGGGTGGCGGCATAGTCATACCAAATCTCCTCAAGCGGCAACGGCAGCTCGTTGGAAAGTGTAAAATGACATTGTTGCTCACATTCCAGCGGGGTGAGATTGTGCGGCAAAATCAGTGTTTTTTGCCAGATATGATGCGGCATGATGGCGGTAATAAATTTATAAGGCGATTTTCTGCGTGCAGGCATAGCAAGTCGGCGATTAAGGGTGGCGGGAAGTTCCAGTAAATCTAATTTTTCCAAACACTCACTATGCGGACGATTGTCCTTATCGAACCAAACCACATCAATAGCGTGATGACGCAACCAGAGGCCGACTTGAATTGAAGGTGTACGTTTTATGAACATAAATTTATCCTGATTCCCCCCGATTTCCAACAGTTTTCGCTTTTTCTTTAGGCGCGTAGTCTTTATACTTATTGGCTAACTTTATTTTAATTTTCTTAACCCCCTTTAAGTAAGCGAGAAATTTTCGATGCGGATCGCAAAATTAATATTAAGCACCTTGTTAACCTTATTTATTCTGGGCTGTATTGCTGTCGGCATAGTCTATGTCCAGTTCAAGTCAGAGTTACCCGATGTAGAAAGTTTGAAAACGGTGGAGTTGCAACAGCCGATGCAAATTTACACCTCAGACGGTAAGTTAATTGGGGAAGTCGGTGAACAACGTCGTATTCCGGTAAAATTGGAAAATATTCCTGAAAAATTAATTCAAGCCGTATTGGCAACAGAAGATAGCCGTTTTTATGAACATCATGGGTTGGATCCTATCGGGATCGCGCGAGCATTAATGGTGACGATCAATAAAGGTGGCACCTCTCAAGGAGCAAGTACCATTACACAACAATTAGCGCGAAACTTCTTTTTAACATCAGAAAAAACCTTCACGCGTAAAGCCAAAGAAGCGATTTTGGCGATTGAAATTGAAAATGCGTTAAACAAACAAGAAATTTTAGAGCTGTATCTCAATAAAATTTATCTCGGCTACCGTTCTTACGGCGTTGCGGCCGCGGCAAAAACCTATTTTGGTAAGGAATTAAATCAATTAACCTTATCTGAAATGGCTGTCATTGCCGGTTTGCCAAAAGCCCCTTCCACAATGAATCCGCTTTCCTCACCAAAACGTGCTCTGGAACGTCGCAATGTTGTGTTGTGGCGTATGTTGGATCAAAAATACATCACACAACAAGAATACGATGCTGCCCTAAAAGAGCCGATTGTCGCCAGCTATCATGGTGCGAAATTAGATTTTCGAGCGGATTATGTGACAGAAATGGTGCGTCAGGAAATGGTAAAACGCTTTGGTGAAGAAAATGCCTACACCAAAGGTTACCAAGTCTATACCACCGTGCTTTCTAACGACCAAGAAGTCGCACAAAGAGCCGTGCGTGATAATTTAATCGCTTATGATATGCGTCATGGCTACCGTGGCGGTGCGCCATTGTGGAAAAAAGGCGAAACCCCTTGGGATAACGACACCATTATTGGCTTCTTGAAAAAACTACCGAATTCTGAACCGTTTATTCCCGCCGCAGTCATCAGCGTTTCCAAATCCGGCGCAGAATTGCTGTTAGCATCTGAGGAAAAGATGACATTGCCGAGTAGTGCCATGCGTTGGACCGGACAAGCCAATCCAGTAAAAACCGGGGATCAAATTTGGATTCGTAAAAATGACAAAGGTGAATGGGTCTTAGGCCAGATTCCGCAAGCTAACTCCGCGTTAGTGTCATTAAACAGTGACAACGGTGCCATTGAAGCCATTGTGGGCGGTTTTAGTTTTGAACAAAGTAAATTTAACCGTGCAACACAGTCTTTGGTGCAAGTAGGTTCTTCCATTAAACCGTTTATTTATGCAGCGGCTTTAGAAAAAGGCTTAACCCTATCCAGCGTGTTGCAAGATACGCCGATTGTATTGAAAAAACCGGGTCAAAAAGAATGGCGACCAAAAAACTCACCGGATCGTTATGATGGCCCGTTACGTTTACGCGTGGGATTAGGCCAATCTAAAAACATGATTGCGATCCGTGCCATGCAAATGACCGGCGTTGATTTCGTGGCGGATTTCTTACAACGTTTCGGTTTCAAGCGTGATCAATATTTTGCCAGTGAAGCCCTTGCATTAGGTGCGGCCTCCTTTACGCCGCTTGAGATGGCTCGCGGTTATGCGGTGTTCGATAATGGCGGTTATTTAATCGATCCTTATATTATCAATAAAATCTTAGATAACACCGGCAAGGAAATTTTTGTAGCAAATCCGAAATTAGCTTGCCCAACTTGTGATAATGTGCCGGTTATTTATGGTGAAACAGAAAAGCTAGATGGCTTTAAAAATACGGATTTGACGGTTGCGGATAATTTAAAACGCAGTGATGAGGCGACCAACGGAGAAGAAGAAATCGAGCAAGGGGAAAATGTGCCCGATATTCCGGAATTACAACCGCGTGCCGATGCGATAAAAGAAGAGAATTTGAATTTTATGGCAGACGCGAAAACAAGCTCATCCTCCACACAATATGCCCCACGGGTTATTAGCGGTGAATTAGCCTTCTTAATTCGCAGCGCATTAAATACCGCCATCTATGGTGAACAAGGATTGGATTGGAAAGGCACCAGTTGGCGTATGGCAAATGAAATTAAACGTAAAGATATTGGCGGTAAAACCGGAACGACCAATAACTCCAAGGTCGCATGGTATGCCGGGTTTGGCGCGAACTTAACGACAGCTGTGTATATTGGTTTCGATGACAATAAATTTAATTTAGGCCGTGGCGAAGCCGGTGCGAAAAGTGCGATGCCGGCATGGATAAGTTATATGAAGGCTATTTTGAAAGATACACCTGAGCGCAATTTACCGACACCAGCGAATATTGTGGAAAAACGCATTGATGTGCGTTCTGGTTTGCTAGCCAACGGTGGGCGTGTGGAATATTTTATTAAAGGCACCGAACCAACCCGTGTTTATGTTGAAGAGCGTGGCTATTATGTACCAAGTGAATTATTAAACAATCCTGCCGGTGGTCAACCGGAAGAATTATTCTAGTGTATTATAGGAGGCCCGACAGCTGTTGGGCTTCTTTTTTCTGCACAAAAGTGCGGTGGTTTTTTACAACGTTTTTTGAAACGGTTATAAGTAGGATTTATGCTAAGTTATCGCCATAGTTTTCATGCCGGCAACCATGCGGATGTGTTGAAACATATCGTATTAATGTTGATTATTGAAAGCCTACAGCAAAAAGAAAAAGGTTTTTATTATTTAGATACCCATGCAGGCGCAGGGCGTTATCGTTTATTTAGTGCAGAAGCGGAGAAAACGGCTGAATATATGGACGGCATCGGTCGTTTGTGGGGACGAGAAGATTTACCGCCGGAAGTGGCGCGCTATGTGGCACTGATTAAAAAACTCAACTATGGCGGCAAAGAATTGCGTTATTACGCAGGTTCTCCTTTGTTGGCTGCGAATTTATTACGCCCACAGGATCGTGCGCTGCTGATGGAATTGCACCCAAGCGAGTTTCCTTTGTTACGCAATAATTTCAAAGAATTTGAAAATGTGACGGTGAAAATCGGCGATGGCTTTCAGCAAGTCAAAGCCACATTGCCGCCCAAAGAGCGTCGTGGCTTGGTGCTAATTGACCCACCTTACGAACTGAAAGAAGACTATGATTTGGTGGTGAAAGCCATTGAAGAAGGTTACAAACGTTTTGCAACCGGTGTGTATGCCATTTGGTATCCGGTGGTGTTACGTCAACAAACTAAACGTATTGTAAAAGGCTTAGAAACCACGGGGATTCGTAAAATTTTGCAAATCGAATTGGCGGTGCGTCCGGATTCTGATCAACGTGGCATGACGGCGAGCGGCATGATTGTGGTGAATCCGCCTTGGATGTTGGAGCAGCAGATGAAATCTATTTTGCCGTATTTAACCACCGCACTTGTGCCGCAGGGCACCGGCAGTTGGTCGGTGAATTGGATTACGCCGGAATAATGTTGCCGACTGAGATAATACCGATTAGACTGATTCATTTATTCAGTTTGCATGAAAAACGCGGTTTATTAGAGAATATGGCGTAATTTTATTTATTAAGGACAGACTATGACAAAACATTATGACTATATTGCCATCGGTGGTGGCAGCGGTGGAATTGCTTCCATTAACCGTGCAGCAAGTTATGGCAAAAAATGTGCCATTATTGAAGCAAAACATTTAGGCGGAACCTGTGTTAACGTGGGCTGCGTGCCGAAAAAAGTGATGTTCTACGGCGCACAAATTGCGGAAGCCATTCATCATTATGCACCGGATTACGGTTTTGATGTGGACGTGAAAAAATTTGATTTCGCCAAGCTAGTGGAAAGCCGTCAAGCCTATATTTCCCGTATTCATACCTCATACGATAACGTGTTGGCAAAAAATAACGTGGATGTGATTCGTGGTTTTGCCAAATTTGTCAATAAAAATACCCTTGAAGTGACTTTCGGCGATGGTTCCACCGAACAGGTAACGGCAGATCATATCTTAATTGCTACTGGCGGACGTCCAAGTATTCCAGCAATAAAAGGCGCGGAATACGGTATTGATTCTAATGGCGTTTTTGCGTTAACCGAATTACCAAAACGCACAGCTGTTGTCGGCGCAGGTTATATTGCCGTGGAGTTGGCAGGCGTCTTGAACAGCCTTGGTGTGGAAACCCATTTATTCGTGCGTAAACACGCACCGTTGCGTAATTTTGATCCAATGATGGTGGAAACCTTAGTGGAATCCATGCAACAAGACGGCATTACGCTGCACACTCATGCCATTCCAAAAGAGGTGGTAAAAAATGCAGATGGTTCGGTGACACTTCACCTCGAAGATGGTCGTGCGCAAACCGTAGATTGCTTGATTTGGGCGATTGGACGTGAGCCGACGACCGATAAAATTAATTTACACGCCGCCGGCGTAGAAGCGAATGCGTGTGGTTTCATCAAGGTGGATAAATACCAAAACACCAATGTGCCGGGCATTTATGCGGTAGGCGATATTATTGAAGGCGGCATTGAACTCACGCCGGTGGCGGTTGCAGCCGGACGTCGTTTATCCGAACGCCTGTTTAACAATAAACCGAACGAACATTTAGACTACAATTTAGTGCCGTCCGTGGTGTTCAGTCATCCGCCAATTGGCACTGTGGGATTAACCGAACCACAGGCCATTGAACAATATGGTGCGGAAAATGTGAAAGTGTATAAATCTTCCTTTACCTCTATGTACACGGCTGTCACCCAACATCGTCAACCTTGCCGCATGAAATTGGTATGCGTGGGTAAAGAGGAAAAAATCGTAGGCTTACATGGTATCGGTTTTGGCGTGGATGAAATGATCCAAGGTTTTGCTGTTGCTATTAAAATGGGTGCGACAAAAGCGGATTTTGACAACACTGTGGCGATTCACCCGACCGGTTCGGAAGAATTCGTGACCATGCGTTAATACTTTGTGAACAATCACTTTTGGGTCTGAATATTATCAGGCCCTTTATTTTGCGAAAACAATGAGAAAAACGACCGCACTTTGGATGTGCTCGACATCTTCTAAACGCTCATAATAACGAGCATCTGACCACGCCGATTTTTCACCGATTTCCGCCCCTTTTAAAACAACTTTTTCGGCGGATTTTTGAATTTACCATGACTTATTTTGCCTTCATTTCTCCTCGCCTGATTGCCAATTTCACCGGATGCTCAAAAAAATCTATTTTGTATAAAAATTACCCTTTGCAAACGTTCGAAAAGTGCGTATGATAGCGCACCTTGTCGGTTGGCAACCGAGCTTGGTCAAGTCGTTGGAAATTTGGGAGTCATAATGCGGATTGGTCATTATCAATTAAAAAATCGCATTTTATTGGCGCCCATGGCCGGCATTACTGATCAACCTTTTCGTCGAATTTGTGCTACATACGGCGCAGGTTTGACCTTCTCAGAAATGATGTCAACCAACCCGCAGGTGTGGCATACCGAAAAATCGAAATTGCGTCTGGCTCATCACCAAGACGCCGGTATAAACGCCGTACAAATTGCGGGTTCCGATCCCGATGAAATGGCACAAGCCGCTCAAGTGAATGTGGAATACGGCGCTCAAATTATTGATATTAATATGGGCTGTCCGGCAAAGAAGGTGAATCGTAAAATGGCGGGCTCCGCACTTTTACAATATCCCCAACTTGTTCGACAAATTCTTGAGTCTGTGGTGAAGTCTGTTGAGGTTCCGGTAACCTTAAAAATTCGTACAGGTTGGGATTTGGAAAATCGAAATTGTGTAGAAATCGCCAAAATCGCGGAACAAAGTGGCATTCAAGCGTTAACCATTCATGGCCGTACCCGCGCCTGCAAATTTGAAGGCGAGGCAGAATATGAACATATTCGATTGGTGAAGCAGCAAGTCACGATTCCGGTGATTGCTAACGGTGATATTACTTCTGCCCAAAAAGCCAAAGCGGTACTCGATGACACGGGTGCTGATGGCATTATGATCGGACGTGGCGCATTAGGCCGACCTTGGTTATTTCAATCCGTGGTTGGGCTAGTGGAACATGATTCGATTATTCAGGCGCCAAGCTTAGAAGAAAAATGTCGTGTAGTTTTACAGCATATCCGTGAATTGCATCGCTTTTACGGAGAAGAAAAAGGCTACCGAATTGCACGCAAGCATATTGCTTGGTATTTACAGGACATTCAACCCGATTCTGTTTTTAAACAAGATTTTAATGCGCTCACCTCTGCTTCGGCACAATTGTCCGCATTAGAGCGATTTTTTAGTTTAATTTGATTTAATTAATGGATAGAAAAATGCTAGAACAACGTAATCCGGCAGAAGCATTAACTGTTTCAGTGCTGAATTCTCAATCTCAAGTCACTAACAAACCATTGCGCGACTCTGTAAAACAAGCGTTAAGAAATTATTTATCCCAATTGGACGGTCAAGATGTGAATGATCTGTATGAATTGGTACTGGCAGAAGTCGAACACCCAATGTTAGATATGATTATGCAATATACTCGCGGCAATCAAACTCGTGCTGCAACTATGCTCGGTATTAACCGTGGCACTTTGCGTAAAAAATTAAAAAAATACGGTATGGGTTAGTTTTTAACTGATTTTGATCGTAGCCCTTGTCCCTGTGACAAGGGCTTTTTATTTATTCAGTAGTTTATTGTGGTCATAACCAATCCAAAAACCATTTGACTGTATTAAATTCCACATTCACGCTTTCAAAGCCTTATCACCGCCTACTAAAGCGACTCCGTAAGAAAGATCTCCTTTAAACATTGAAAAAGTTCACGATATGCTTTAGCAGGTTTATTTTGCTCTCTTTCTTTTTTCGCTGAACGAATAAGATTGCGTAATTGTTGTCGGTCGGCTTGTGGATAGTCATTAAGTAAGCGGGTTAATGCCGTGTCGCCTTGTTCGATGAGTTCATCACGCAATAATTCTAGTTTGTGTAGGACTATCTGCTGTTGTAAGTGTTTATTTTCAATCTTATCAAGTGCCTCTTGAATAGGTTCAACGTCTGTATTTCGCAATAATTTACCAATATATTGTAACTGGCGACGACGTGCTTCTTTTTGCAGACGCTGAGCAAGAAAAACCGCCTCTTGTAAGTTATCATCAAGTGGAATTTTGTCTAATTTTGCCGGGGTTAACTCAACCAATTTTTCACCGAGTTTTTTTAATACTTCGGCATCACGTTTTATTTCACTTTTACTAACCCAAATAATCTCTTCTTGTTCTTCATTTTGCCATTCAAAATCATCTTGTTTGCGTTTTGCCATGTGTTATCTCCGATTCTGTGTCGTTCTTTTGGGAAGTAAGATAAAAAGAGGACTGGTTTCTTAGAAACCAGTCCCGATGTTACTCACTTTCATTGAAAGCGTAAGGTTTATTTTTTATGACGGGTATGTAACCCTTTTTTCTCTAAACCACGATAAATCAGCTGTTGTTGGATAATCGTGATGAGGTTAGACACTAACCAGTAAAGTACTAAGCCAGCCGGGAACCAAAGGAAGAATGCCATGAACATTAACGGCATAAAATTCATGATCTTTTGTTGCATCGGATCGGCAGCCGGTGTCGGCGACATTTTTTGCAACAAGAACATGGATGCGCCCATTAAGATTGGTAGGATGTAATACGGATCTTGTGCAGACAAGTCTTGAATCCAGCCAAAGAATGGCGCATGGCGTAGTTCAACCGCTTCCATAAACGTCCAGTATAAAGCGATGAAAATCGGCATTTGTAACAATAACGGGAAGCAACCGCCTAATGGATTCACTTTTTCGTCTCGATACAATTTCATCATTTCTTCGCTCATGCGTTGACGATCATCACCGAAACGTTCGCGCATTTCTTGCAATTTCGGTTGTAACATACGCATTTTGGCCATAGACGTGTATTGCGCTTTCGTAAGCGGATATAAAATGGCTTTTACGATTAATGTAATACAGATGATGGCAACGCCCCAGTTATGGACTAATTGCTGAATAAACGTAAGTAACCAGAAAAGCGGTTTTGCAATGAACCATGCCCAACCATAGTCCACGGTTAAATCTAAATGATCGGCCACTTGTGCCATTTCATTTTGTAATTTTGGACCTGTCCATAATTTGCTGGTTAAGGTTTCAGTGCTGTGTGGTTGAATCACTACCGCCGGACTACGATAACCAATTGAGCCGACATTATTAGCTTTATCGGTTCGGGTATAAAGCTGGTTATCTACATCTTGATTTGGGATCCAAGCAGAAACAAAGTAATGCTGTAATACCGCAACCCAACCAGCTTTTGTTTGAATAGAGAGATCGGCATTTTCCATATCGCTGAAACTGTATTTTTTGTAGTTAGTTTCAGAAGAAGAATAAGCGCCACCGGTGTAGGTTGGCATCGCTATGCTATCGGAACTGTCCACTAAACGATGCTTTAATTGAGCATAAGGTTCAACTTCAATTGCCGCATCACTTTGGTTATTAATTTCATAATTAACCGCAACCGCATATTCGCCACGTTTCAACACAAAAATTTTGCGATAGGTTACCCCGTTACGCTCATAGGTAAAAGGAACCACCAATTCATTTTGTCCTTCTGCCAATTTAAAGGTATCGCCTTCCACTTGGTATAAGGCACGTTCAGCTTTGGTATCAATGCCGTCTTTACCAATTAACCCACTTTGCGCAACATACTGGTGTTCCGGTGTATTTTGTAATAATACGAATGGCGTATTAGAATTCAATTCGGCATCGTATTTTAATAATTCTGAACGGATAACATCACCACCGGCTGTATTGATTTGCAAGCGGAATACATCATTTTCTAAGGTAATAATACGACCGTTGGTTGACGTTTCGTTTGTTGCTGCAACGGCATTTAAATTTGCTGAAGAGGGAACATCAGAAACGGCATTTTTTACTTGCTCGGTAACCGTTGGTTTTGGCGTGTGATAATCAAGTTGCCATTGCTGATAAACAACAAAAGACATAAAGAGTAGTGCGATGACTAGCAGGCTTCGTCTTGAATCCATTATTTATTCTCTGTTTTGTTATTATTGATCTTTGGTGGAACAGGATCGTATCCACCCGCGTGTAAGGGATGACATTTTAATATACGTTTTATCGTAAGCCAACCTCCTTTTACCATGCCATGGTTTTTTAACGCCTCAATGCCATAGCAGGAACAAGTGGGAGTGAAACGGCAGCGAGGGCCGATTAATGGGCTGATAACAACTTGATAGAACCGAATGAATCCGATCAGGATTTTTGCGCCAAACGAATGTGTCTTTGCCATAATTTATCCAGTATTTGCCATAAAGTGCGGTTGTCTAAACGACCAATTCCTTGTTTAGCGACAACAACAAAATCATAAGACGGTAAACGGTGTTGGCTCAAACGAAAGGATTCACGGCATAAACGCTTAATACGATTACGATCATGGGCACGTTTGAGGTGTTTTTTTGCCACAGTTAAACCTAAGCGTGGATGCTCAAGGTGATTTTGGCGAGCAAGAACGGTGATTTCAGGTGAACTAGCGCGAAACGGCTGTTGGAAGACGTATTTAAAATGTTCGGGAGTTAACAAACGTAACTCCCTAGGAAAGTTTAGCTTAACCACATTGATATGCGATTAGGCAGATAAACTTTTACGACCTTTAGCGCGACGACGAGCTAAAACTTGACGGCCATTTTTAGTTGCCATACGAGCACGGAAACCGTGAGTACGGTTACGTTTTAATACAGAAGGTTGAAATGTGCGTTTCATTATAATGTACCTAAGTCAAAGAGTTTCAGTAACTGTTTCTACTTTAAACGTTGGGAAACGTTTAAATAAACAAAGATTATCAAAAAATAAGGAACGGAATTGTAATCATAAATTCATCGTTCGTCAAATGAGATTAGGGCAAAACACGGCAACCCGTTCATTTTTCCATCACTCACAGCATTTAAAAGCGAGGCGATTATACGGTTTTGGCTAAAAATGGCAAGCAACCTTTTTTGCTTTTTTTGATCGTGGGTTGAAGATCTTTTTCTCCCTTTATTGTAGAATAATTCCCTTTCCAACCGCACTTTCAGCCGAAGATCCGCGTTTTAGGATGTTCGGTTGCCTAGGCTACATAAAAACAAACATATCGCCGGTTGGTTAAACACCTATGAAAATCATCAATTACTATTAATTAGGGATACATAAAGTGGAAAACCGGTCTGATGCACTTTGGCAAAGCTGTTTGTTACAAATTCAAGATAAAATTCCTGCAGACGATTTCAAAATTTGGCTTTATCCGTTGCAAGCAGAGGCAACGGCTGAGAGCCTTTTGCTTTATGCGTCAAATGCCTTTGTGCAAAAATGGGTGATCGATAATTACCTGCCATTAATTCTGGATGTTGCCCGTCAAGCCAGCGCAAACTCCAATCTCAATGTATCTGTTATTGAAGGCATTAAACCCACTGCACCAAAAGTAGAGAAACCTACGAAAAAACAAAGTGCGGTCGGTTTTTCGGAAGAAAAAAACACCAGTAAAACGCCTTACAATTCCAACTTAAACACTAAATTGGTGTTTGATAACTTCGTTGAGGGGAAATCTAACCAACTGGCACGTGCTGTGGCACAAAAAGTGGCAGATAATCCCGGCGAACAAACCGCAAATCCACTTTTCTTATACGGTGGTACTGGCTTAGGTAAAACCCACTTGTTGCACGCCATCGGCAACGGCATTATTGCCAATAATCCGGAGGCGCGCGTGGTATATATTCACTCCGAGCGTTTTGTGCAACAGGTTGTAGCGTATATTCGTGACAACAAAATGGAAGAATTTAAAAAATTCTACCGCTCTTTAGATGCGTTGTTAGTGGATGACATTCAATTTTTCAGCGATAAAGAAAAAACCCAAGAAGAATTCTTCCATATTTTCAATACTTTATTTGAACGTGGACGCCAAATCATTTTGACTTCAGACCGTTATCCACGAGAAATTGAAAAAATTGAAGAACGCCTAAAATCTCGTTTTGGCTGGGGACTGACAACCGCCATTGAACCACCAGATCTTGAAACCCGTGTTGCCATTTTGATGAAAAAAGCGGAAGAGAATAACGTGGATTTACCTCATGATGTGGCGTTTTTCATCGGACAAAAATTACGTACGAATGTACGTGAATTAGAAGGTGCCTTAAACCGAGTAAAAGCCATGCAGGAATTTAAAGGCGAACCGATTACTATCGATTTTGTGCGTGAAACCCTGAAAGATATGTTGGCACTGCAAGATAAGTTAGTCACGGTTGACAATATTCAAAAAGTGGTAGCGGAATACTACCGCATTAAAGTCTCCGATTTAAAATCAAAAAACCGCTCCCGCTCAGTGGCTCGTCCGCGCCAAGTGGCAATGGCGTTGGCAAAAGAATTGACCAACCGCAGTCTGCCGGAAATCGGCAAGTCTTTCGGGGATCGCGATCATACGACAGTATTACACGCGTGTCGTAAAGTAGTTGAATTACGGGAATCCGAGCTGGATATCCAAGAAGATTGGGCTAATTTAATTCGAATTTTATCCGTATAGGAGTCACCAAATGCAATTTATTATTTCTCGCGAAAATCTATTGAAGCCGTTGCAACAAGTGTGTGGCGTATTAAATAGTCGCCCAAATATTCCCGTATTAAATAACGTCTTATTGCACATTGAGAATCATCAATTAACTATTACCGGCACGGATTTAGAAGTGGAGCTTTCCACCAAAACGCCATTGCTTCATGCCGAACAAGATGGCAAATTCACCATGCCGGCAAAAAAATTCTTAGATATTTGCCGTAGTTTGCCGGAGAATGCGGAAATTACCGTCACATTTGAAGAAGATCGCGCCATTGTGCGTTCTGATCGCAGTAAGTTTAATTTATCCACGTTACCCGCGGAAGATTATCCGAATCTCACGGATTGGCAATCAGAAGTCGATTTCACCCTTGAGCAAGCGACACTACGCCGTTTAATTGAAGCCACGCAATTTTCCATGGCGAATCAAGACGCGCGCTATTTCTTAAATGGTATGAAATTTGAAACGGAAGGTAATTTATTACGCACTGTTGCAACCGATGGGCATCGTTTAGCGGTTTGTACTATTCCATTAGAACAAGATTTACAAACCCATTCAGTGATTTTACCGCGCAAAGGCGTATTAGAACTGGCACGTTTGTTGGAACCAAGCGATCAACCGGCGCGTTTGCAAATCGGTACCAATAACCTGCGCATTCAATTAAACAATATTATATTCACATCAAAACTCATTGACGGTCGTTTCCCTGATTATCGTCGTGTATTGCCACGCAATGCGACCCGTATCGTTGAGGCCGGTTGGGAAACCTTAAAACAAGCCTTTGTACGCGCAGCAATTTTATCTAACGAACGTTTCCGTAGCGTACGCTTACAACTCAGTGAAAACCAACTTAAAATCACCGCGACCAACCCGGAACAAGAGGTGGCAGAAGAAATTATCGATGTCTCTTACAGTGGCGAAGAAATGGAAGTGGGCTTTAACGTCAGCTATATTCTTGATGTGTTGAATGCGTTGAAATGCAATCAAGTGCGTATGCGCTTAACCGATGCCTCTTCCAGCTGCTTAATTGAAGATTGTGAAGATGCTAGCGCAGAATATGTGATTATGCCGATGCGCTTATAATGTATGGCGATTTCACGTTTAACCGTTGAAAATTTTCGTAATTTACAAGCCGTGGATCTGGAATTAGATCACGGCTTTAACTTTTTGGTTGGCAACAACGGCAGTGGCAAAACTAGCTTATTGGAAGCCATTTTCTATTTAGGTCACGGACGCTCTTTTAAAAGTGCGGTCAGTAATCGGATTATTTCTTACGATCAACCGCACTTTACTCTCTTTGGGCAAATTCAAGAACAGCAACATCAATGGTCGGTAGGCTTGCAAAAACTACGCCAAGGCAACACGCTCGTGAAAATCAATGGCGAAGACGGCAATAAAATTTCCGACCTCGCACACTTATTGCCCATGCAAATCATCACACCGGAAGGTTTAAATTTACTCAATGGCGGTCCAAGCTATCGCCGCGCCTTTCTGGATTGGGGCTTATTTCATCATCACGTGAGTTTTTATCATCTGTGGGCGAGTTTAAGTCGTTTACTCAAGCAACGAAATGCCGCCTTACAGCAAGTTTCCGGTTATCAACAAATGAAAATTTGGGACGTAGAATTGGTAAAACTTGCCGAGCAGGTAAGTCTGCTCAGAGCCGAATATGCGCAAGCCTTACAACCGGAAATTGAACAAACCTGCCGTTTATTCCTGCCGGAACTCGACATTGGCGTGAGTTTTCATCAAGGGTGGGAAAAAGATCAAAATTATGCCGAATTATTGGCGCGTAATTTCGAACGGGATCGTGCATTAGGCTATACGGTTTCCGGTCCGCAAAAAGCTGATTTTCGTTTTAAAGCCAACGGATTGCCGGTGGAAGATATTTTATCGCGTGGTCAGCTGAAATTATTAATGTGTGCTTTGCGTTTGGCTCAAGGTGAACATTTGATGCAACAAAAACAACGCCATTGTATTTTCCTCATTGATGACTTTGCCTCCGAGCTGGATCAAACTAAACGTAGTCTTCTTGCCGAACGCTTACAAAACAGTGGCTCCCAAGTTTTTGTCACTGCCATTACACAAAACCAGCTCAACGAAATGCAACCGAAAAAGCACCGCACTTTTAAGATTGAGTCAGGCAAAATTGAATCATTATAAAAGAAATTAGCCTCCAGTTTGGGAGGCTAATCTCAAGAAAGTAAATCACTTCTGACTACAAACCGCAATAAAATGTAATTTATGCTCAGGGTCATTAAACGTGCTAAACATTTTCTTAAACTGCTCACGATTTTCCGCTTTCATGGCATTTTTAATGATTTTCAATGTGCCTAACACGCCTTCGTCATAAATCATTCCTTTTGGCGATAGCAGTGTCATCTCACCGGAAAAGGTTTCGATATTACGAAAACCACTGTCTAAAAATACTTGTTTCCACCCCTCTTTGGTTAATGGCGTTACCGTCACATTGATGACATTGCGCATATTTTCCAAAATGGTTTTATGGTCATCCCCCACTAACATCACATCATGAGTCAGCAAAAAGCCACCCGGTTTTAGTACACGAAAATATTCGGCAACGGCTTTCATTTTGGCCTCAACAGGCAGCATGGTAAGCATCGCCTCATTAATCACAATATCAAAGGTATTGTCTTCAAAAGGCAATTTCATGGCATTGGCGCGCTGCACATGGATTTTATCCTGTAAATTATTTGCAGCAATATTGGCTCTAGCTTTTTCCAAGGCGTTTTCATCTAAATCAACACCTTCAATCTGACAACCATATTGTTTTGCCAAGCCAATGGCGGTGGTACACATATTGCAAGCCACTTCGAGGACTTTTTTATCTTTATTAAAATCACCGCTTGCAATCAACCAATCGGTGGCTTTACGACCGCCCGGGCGCAAACGGGTTTTACCTAAACGTGCCAAAAAATTATGACCGACTTCTTCTTTAGCCATCTGATTTCTCCTAAATAAAATAGCAGTGATGCCTATTATAAATAAATCTCATTTCGATTAAAGAAAAAAGATAAAAAATTCAAATGTCGTTGATAGTCAATAACATTCTAAAAATGCTCGATTTATGCCTTATTTTAGTTAGAATATAAGAGATTTTTAACATAAAAGGAGTAAACAAATGAAATTTAAAACTCTCTTAGCTGTAAGCATCAGCGCAATCTGTGCTGCAAGCATGGCGAACGCCCATGAACACAAACACGATCACATGGCGCCTGCCGGTGCTTCTATTGAAGTAAAAGTACAACAACTTGACCCGGTTAACGGTAATAAAGATGTGGGTACTGTCACCATTACCGAATCCAATTACGGTTTAGTATTTACCCCGAATTTACAAGGATTAAGCGAAGGATTGCATGGTTTCCATATTCATGAAAATCCAAGTTGTGAACCCAAAGAAAAAGAAGGAAAACTCACCGCAGGCTTAGGCGCTGGCGGTCACTGGGATCCTAAAGGCACAAAACAACATGGCTATCCATGGCAAGATGACGCTCACTTAGGTGATTTACCTGCATTAACCGTATTACATGACGGCACAGCGACTAACCCTGTTCTTGCACCACGTATCAAACACCTTGATGACGTTCGTGGTCATTCCATCATGATCCATGTAGGCGGCGACAACCACTCTGATCATCCAGCACCACTTGGCGGTGGCGGTGCACGTATGGCATGTGGTGTAATTAAATAAGCCAACGACGAGACACCAAAAGTGCGGTGGAAAATAATTAAGAATTGAATCCACCCATGAAAAACGAGGCAATAAAATTAAGGACTGACAACGATATTGCATCGAAATCAGTCCTTTTTATTTCTGTTGAAGTGAGCTGCGATATGATCACTTAACGTAATGCTAACAACCTCAGTGCTTGTCTTTCTTACAATGATTAAGCGCCATCATGCACGTTTCCACATTAGATTCCGTGCCGTGGCGCTTAAATCTTACTTAAGACACGTTGACATAATGCGCTTCATCGTGCCGCAATCAGCGATAAATTGCTGAGTTTTTGACCGCACTTTACACGTGCATTCTTTGCCATTAACTTATTTGGCGTCAGCCTTTTTCAACACTTCGTACATGGCATCTTTTAAGCGTAATTTTTCCTTCTTCAACAATTCCACTTCATTGTGCGTACCCAATTCAATATTGGATTCGATGTTTTTAATACGTTGATCGAGCTCATTATGTTTATCAAACAAATTGGCAAAATGTGCATCTTCAGTTTTAAGTTTAGTAATTAGATCTCTAAATTCAGGAAACATAGTGGAAATACCTCATATCAAGTTTTGATTCGACATAACGACTGTTATGTTAGGGTTATAGTAGCAAATCTCACTGAAAATAAATGTGCGAGAGATCACAAAATAAGTGTATAACGTATAACGCTTATTACAGTCTGTGTTCTTGCTTAATTTTATCTAACAACGCATCGCAACACGCATCTAATAATTCATAGGTTTGATTGAAATTTTTGGTAAACCACGGATCCGGAATGTGATCGATGCCTAAATCTGGGCAAAGTGCGGTGATTTGAAACAGTTTTTCCGGATGATGTCCAAATAGCTTTTCCAAATCCCGTAAATTTTCATTGTCCATGGCAATCAGATAATCAAAATCCGCCCAATCTTTTGACCGCACTTTACGGCTGACAAAATCATTTGAAGCGATTTTATGTTGATCTAGTATGTCGGCCGTGCCGCAGTGCATGCCTTCGCCGTCGTGCCACCCGGAGGTGCCGGCGCTGGCAGTCAGGATTTTATGCTGCAAATGGGCTTGTTTGATTTTTTCCCGCATAACATATTCCGCCATAGGAGAACGACAAATATTGCCTAAACAGACGAAAAGGATTTTGATTGGTTGCATTTTTTTCTCTCTCAAAAGTCATAAAAAAATCCTCATGGCGAGGATTTTTGTTGAAGGAATTAACAGGTTCCCCATAAATCGTATTCATCAGCATCCGTAATATGCACAGAAATTACATCGCCAATATTGACCGCACTTTGGCTTTGATTGTCTACATACACCAAGCCGTCAATTTCCGGCGCATCCGCCATGGAACGACCAATAACGCCTTCTTCGTTGATGTTATCTACAATCACTTTCAATGTTTTGCCAATTTTTTGTTGTAAACGGGCTGCGGAAATTTCTTGTTGGAGTTGCATGAAACGGTGGTAACGTTCTTCTTTCACGTCTTCCGGTACTTGAGCCGGCATCTCTGTCGCTTCTGCACCTTCTACCGGGCTGAATTTGAAACAGCCCACGCGGTCTAGCTGTGCTTCTTTCAAAAAATCCAACAGCATTTGGAAATCCTCTTCCGTTTCCCCCGGGAAACCAACGATAAAGGTGGAGCGTAAGGTTAATTCCGGGCAAATTTCACGCCATGCTTTAATGCGCTCTAAAGTGCGGTCGATTTTGCCGGGTCTTTTCATGGCTTTCAGAATTTTCGGGCTGGCGTGTTGCAATGGAATGTCCAAATAAGGCAACAGCTTGCCTTCCGCCATCAGTGGAATCAATTCGTCCACATGTGGATACGGATAAACATAGTGCAAGCGAACCCAAATGCCCAAATTGCCTAATTGGCGACATAAGCTGATTAAATTGTTTTTAATTGGCATGCCGTTCCAGAAGACGGTTTTATTCTGGTTTTCTTTGGTTTGGTCTAAGGCATAAGCGGACGTATCTTGGGACACGATTAACAGCTCTTTTACGCCGGCATCAACCAAACGTTTAGCTTCATCCAAGACTTGAGTAATCGGACGGCTATCTAAATCGCCACGCATGGACGGGATAATACAGAACGTGCAACGATGGTCGCAGCCTTCGGAAATTTTTAAATAGGCGTAATGTTTTGGCGTGAGTTTCACACCTTGCGCCGGAAGCAGGCTTTCATATGGATTATAGGCCGGTTTCGGTACGTATTTTTGTACCTGATTCATCACGGTTTCATAACTGTGTGGGCCGCTGATTTCCAACACTTTTGGGTGAACTTGGCGAATTTGATCTTCTTTTGCGCCAAGGCAGCCGGTCACAATTACTTTGCCGTTTTCTTCTAACGCTTCGCCAATGGCTTCTAAAGATTCTTGTACGGCGCTGTCAATAAAGCCGCAAGTATTCACGATCACTAAATCGGCATTTTCATAGCTCGGAATAATGTTATAACCGTTGGAACGTAATTCCGTCAGAATACGTTCTGAATCCACTAAATTTTTGGGGCAACCAAGGCTGACAAAGCCGATGTTTGGGGTAGAACTCATAAATTTTCTCAAAAAGTCTATCGCGGGTAATAAAAAAGGGGCTAATTCTACCTTTTTTTGTACAAAAAGGCGACAGTGAAATGCCAATAAAAATCGGGTTTTCACGTTTTGCTTTCCGTGCAACGGCTTTTCATTTCAGCGGAATCCGCTATAATGTGTGCCGTTTTTTTAGCCCTTAAAAAACACATTCTATTTTCATTAACAAGAGGAAAATCATGGCAAAACAAAAACATGCCTTGCAGACACCGCCTCAACATTCGCAAGGAACGATGACCTATCAGCATCAGCGCGGTGTGATTAAAGAGAATGCGATTCAAGCATTATTACATGATAAACTCTTTCGCCAACGCGTTGAACGAAATAAGAAAGGCAAAGGCAGCTATCAACATCAAGCGAAACACGCAAATCGCTATTACGAAAAGCCCGATAATAAGATTTCTATGATAAGAGATTTTATTATCGGGCTTTTTTCTACTCGTAAAGTTTATGTAATGTATTGATATGAATGAGGTTATTATGACAGTGAAAACAGAAATTTTATTTAACAACACATGGAACGTCAGAATCAGCGATCCGGGCGAAGAAGGCGCGAAAAGCCACTTTTTTGAGACCATTTATGTGACCTTAGAAGCGCACATCAACGGCAATGAAACAAACTATACCTTTACCCGCAAAGTGGAAGACCAAATTAAAATTAAAAAAGATTTCACCGATTTGGATGAATTGTTCATTTATTTGAGTGAACAAATTTCTCCGGTCGCATTGGGGCACTTAGGGATTAAAATCGGCAATTTAGGGCTGGTAAAAGATTAACTGATAAAAAAGAAACCCAATATTACATCGGGTTTCTTTTTATGCCATCGAACCATAACATATAAAGTGCGGTCGTTTTTTATGGCGTTTTTTAACGTTTCATGAATCGGAAGATTATTTTTTCTTCGCGTATTTCAAGGAGTCGATAGCCACCGCAAGGATGATGATGCTACCTTTGATGATATATTGCCAGTAAGGGTTCACACCGATATAAGTCAAACCATAGTTAATCACGGTGAAGATAATAACCCCGGTAATCACACCGATAACCGTACCCACACCACCGGCGAAAGACACACCGCCTACCACGCAGGCTGCGATAGCATCCAATTCATACATGAAACCGAGGTTATTGGTTGCAGAACCGATACGACCGGCTTCCAACATACCACCGAATGCATAGAACATACCGGCAATCATATAGATGACAACAAGGTTACGAGCAACGTTTACACCGGAAACTTTTGCCGCTTCAGGGTTACCACCGATAGCAAAAATGTTTTTACCAAAGCGTGTTTTGTTCCACATCACCCACACACCGAAAGCACAAATGGCCGCATAAATGGTGATATAAGAGAGCTTAAACGAACCTAGACGGATGAAGCCTTGAGCAAAAACAGAGAAGTTTTCGCTGAAACCGGCGATAGGGGAGCCGCCTACAGCATCGTAATAAAGGGAGTTGAAACCGTAAACGATGATCATGGTACCCATGGTGGCGATAAACGGCGTTACGTTTAAGTAAGCGATAACCAAACCATTGACTAAACCAATGACTGCGCCCACAGCACAAACCGCAAGGATAACCACCGGAATTGGAATTTCACCGAGGTCAGGGAAAACACGATTCATGTTTTCCATGGATTGCAACATGGTCGCGGAGATTACCGCGGCGAGACCAACCTGACGACCGGCGGACAAGTCGGTACCTTGTGTCACCAATAAGCCGGCAACCCCAAGCGCGATGATTAAACGCACGGAGGACTGGGTCAGAATGTTACTGAAGTTAACCAAGTTAAGAAATGTCGGATCTTGTGCGATGATGATGCCAAGTAAAATCAACAACACAAAATAAATCGCATTTTGTTTTAGGAAATCGAATGATTTATTTTTTTCTAAGGCACTCATAATTTGTTCCTTTGTTATTTATAAATATTTTGCGGCAAGTTGCAAAATTTCTTCTTGAGAGGTTTTTGCCGTTTCAACGATACCGGCAACTTTACCGTTACTCATGACGAGAATACGGTCGGTTACCCCAAGGAGTTCAGGCATTTCGGAAGAGATCATGATGACACCTTTATCCTTTTTCGCCAGTTCCTGAATTAATTGGTAAATTTCAAATTTTGCACCGATATCGATCCCGCGGGTCGGTTCGTCCAACATCAGAATCTCCGGTTGGGTTAATAACCAGCGACCGATAATGACTTTTTGTTGGTTACCGCCGGAAAGTGAGCCAATCGTTGTTTTGTGCGATGGCGTTTTGACATTCATGGAATCAATAACCCATTGTGTGTCACTGCTCATTTTCTTATTACTGAGCAATTTCCAAGGGGTTAAATAGGATTTCATGTTGGAAATCAGAGAGTTGAACTCAATGCTTAAGTTAGAGTAAATCCCCGTTGAACGACGCTCTTCGGTCACGAGCGCAAAACCATTATTGATTGCCTCAAGTGCGGTGTGATTTTTTACTATTTTTCCGTTGAGTTTAATCGTACCGCTTTTCAGTTCACGCACACCAAAAATGGCTTCCACGATATCCGTACGTTTCGCACCGACAAGGCCGGCAATCCCTAAAATTTCCCCTTTACGCAAATTGAAAGATACATCTTGAATAGAAGGTTGATTTAACGCCGTCAGATTTTCTACTTCTAAGGTGATTTCTTTTGGAACGTTAGTTTTTTCCGGGAAACGTTGGGTGAGTTCACGGCCTACCATCATGGACACGATTTGATCCATAGTCGTGCCTTTCACCGGGATAGTATTAATCCATTTGCCATCGCGTAAAATGGTGATTTCATCACAAATTTTGAAGATTTCGTCCATTTTGTGAGAAATATAAATAATACCGCAACCGCGATCTTTTAATTTTTGAATGATTTTAAACAGATGTTCTACTTCTTTTTCAGAAAGTGAGGATGTAGGTTCATCCATAATCACGATTTTAGCGTTGTAAGAAAACGCTTTCGCAATTTCGATCATCTGCATTTGTGAAACAGAAAGTTTGGCGACTTTTTCTTTTGGATCAACATCAATGTCCAATTCATCAAAAATCGCTTTGGTATCACGGTACATTTTCGCATGATCTACAAAAGGCCCTTTAAGTGGGTAACGACCTAGCCACAGGTTATCCATTACGCTGGTTTGACGCACAAGGTTAAGTTCTTGGTGCACCATGGAAATGCCGTTTTCTAAAGCTTCTTTTGAGGTTTTAAAATTCACGGGTTTGCCCAAAAACAAGATTTCACCTTCGTCTTTAGCGTAAATGCCGAACAAGCATTTTAACAATGTGGATTTACCCGCACCGTTTTCCCCCATCAATGCGTGTACAGAATGCGAACGGACGCTTAAGTTTGCGTGATCTAAGGCTTTTACGCCCGGAAAGGACTTGCTGACATTAGTCATGGTAAGCAGGACTTCGCCATTTTGGCTTCCGCTTTGACTTTGAATTTGCTCTGTCATATCCAACCTCATAAATAAAGGGGAAGGGACATAAGTGTTGTCCTACGCTTCCCCTTACATTAATAAAACAAATTTATTTTAAGAATTCAGATAAGTTATCTTTATCTACACCAACATAAGGAACGCGTACAACGCGATCTTTAAGTTCCCATTTGGTGCCTTCGGTCGCCGGTTTGCCATTTGCTAAGTTATTAGATAACTCAACAACCGCTTTACCTTGGTTTACGCCGTCATTTAACACAGTACCTGCAAGTTCACCTTTTTTGATCAGTTGTAATGCTTCAGGTAGGGCATCAACACCAAAGATTGGTAATTTTTTACCATGTGCTTTAGTCGCTTCTAATGCACCTAATGCCATACCGTCATTGTTAGAAATGATCACTTCGATGTCATTTGCTTTAGAGCTGGATAACCATGCATCGACTTTATCTTTCGCTAAGGCTGCATCCCACATACCGGTATCAATGAAGAGTTGTTCTGTTTGGATACCTTGTGCATTTAATTGTTCAATCACATATTTGGTACGTGCTTCAGCATCTGGGTGACCCGGTTCACCTTTTAATAAAACATATTGGATTTTACCGTCTTTATTTAAGTCTAATGCCGGCATTGCTTTCCATTGTTTTGCAATTAAGTCACCTTGGATAATGCCGGATTCTTTCGGATCGGTACCTACAAAGTAAGCGTTATCATAAGAAGCGATTGCTTTTGCACCCGGGTCTTTATTGAAGAACACAACAGGAATATTGTCCGGTTTGGCTTTACCGATGATGGTCGGTGCAGCAGATGGGTCAACTAAGTTGATCGCTAACGCTTTTACGCCTTTTGAAAGTAATACGTCAACTTGGTCGTTTTGAATAGACTGTGCGTTTTGAGAGTCATTCATTAATAATTTCACGTCTTTTAATTGATCTGCGTCTTTTTGAATTTCTTTACGCATTAAAGACATGAAGTTGTCGTCATATTTATAGATTGTCACACCGATACGGGTTTCTGCTTGTGCTGCGCTGATGCCGGCACCGAAAGCTACTGCTAAAGCAACTGCACTTAATACTGTTTTTTTCATAATGCATGTTCTCCATTAATTGTTCATATAAAGAATAAAGAGGGTTTTCTTTCAGTGATAATTCATTAAAGCATTATTATCAAAATCTTACCTTTTTACACTGCAATCGCTACTCGGGTAATTGGTGGTAAGGATACCTTGTTTTTTGCAGAAAGAATGTGATCATATTCACATTTATGAAAACGATTACATCTCTCGCTCAAAAATAATGCAATTTTAATGTTTTTCCTCCTTTGGGTGGACATTTTCCACCGAAAAGCGTCTGACTAGTGTCGGATTAAATTGCGGATTTATGGGTAAGGAAAGGGTTTTATCAACCAAACTTAGTGCCAGTTTAGCGGCATAATTTGCCATAAGATCAATAGGATAACGAATCGTTGTAAGTTTAGGCACCAAATAACGGGCAATTGGCATATCGTCAAAACCGATAATAGAGAACTGTTTCGGCACTTTGATATTGTTTTCATTGAGTACGGATAACGCACCTGCTGCCATGGAATCATTGTAGGCAACAACGGCTGTTAAATTATCGTTATAACTCAATAGGTTAATCATGGCTTCTTCACCACCTTCGAAATCCGGTGTGCTATGTACGATGGCGTTCTCGACAATGGGGATACCCTGTTCTGTAAGCGCATTCAAATAACCTTGTTTACGTTCAGCTTCGTCGTTAATTCTATGGTTTGAGCCGATATAACCGATATGGCGATGTCCTGCGTTAATCAGTGTATTGGTAGCAATATAAGTGCCTTTTTGGTTATCTAATCCGACACAGCGGGATTCATAACCTTTAATGCAGCGGTTGATAATCACCATGCCGGGCACGCTTTCTAAATAATCCGCTAAAGTTTGATCATCTAATGCCTTAGAATGCACAACCAAACAATTACAACGTTTACGCAGTAGGGTATCAATCGCTTCTTTCTCTTTTTCCGCTTGGTGGTACCCCATACCGATCAAAATATTTTTGCCATGCTCCATGGCAACGTGATCAACCGCTTTCACTAAAATTGCAAAAAAAGCGTCTGTTACATCGGTCACCACGACGCCTAATGTATCAGAACTTTGCGAAGCCAAGGCCTGCGCATTGGCATTCGGACGGTAGCCTAATTGTTCAATGGCGTTCAATACAGCGGCACGGGTGTGTTCTTTCGCACAAGGGTGATTATTTAACACCCTAGATACTGTCGCGACAGAAACGCCAGCCTGTTTAGCAACATCTCGAATAGTAACCATAGATATCCCTTCATTATATGTGACTAAAACCGAAGGAATCATAATCGGAAAAAAGACTTTTTGGAAACGCTTACTTTTAAAAGTGTCGTGTATGTCACAGTTTTTCTCATCAGCTTTATAGCTGAAATAAATAGAAATTCATTTTTGTGATCTTGATAACAGTTTAATTTGTTAAATATGCTATTTTATGCCATATTTTTGTAATCGTTTTCATAAATTAAATACAACCGAACAGAGGTACATTATGACAACTGTTTTTGAACCTACCGATCATCCGCACCGCAGATATAATCCGTTAACCGACCAATGGGTTTTAGTTTCTCCTCATCGCGCTAAACGTCCATGGCAAGGACAACAAGAGAAAGTCAATGAAGAACAAAAGCCAAGTCACGATCCGAATTGCTATCTTTGCCCTCGTAATAAACGCATTACCGGTGAGCCCAATCCCGATTATCACAAACCTTATGTGTTTAAAAACGACTTCTCCGCGCTGTTAGAAGACACACCGGCACCGCAAAATAACGACAATCCGTTATTCCAAAGTTCACAAGCTCGTGGTGAAAGTCGCGTGATTTGTTTTTCACCGGATCACAGCAAAACATTGCCATTATTGACCGCACTTGAGATTGAAGAGGTCATTAAAGTCTGGCAAGAACAACTCCGTGAACTCGGACAAAAATACCAATGGGTACAAATCTTTGAAAACAAAGGCGCAGCGATGGGCTGTTCTAACCCGCATCCGCATGGACAAATTTGGGCAAATAGTTTTTTACCGAATGAAGTGGCGAGAGAAGATAAAGCACAACGTCAATATTATGAAAAACAGGGTTCTGTGCTGTTAGTGGATTATGTCCAACAAGAACTGGCCCGCAAAGAACGTATCGTTGTGGAGACAGAACATTGGGTTGCCGTAGTGCCGTATTGGGCGGTTTGGCCGTTTGAAACGTTGTTGCTGCCAAAAGCACAGGTTAAACGCTTAACGGAATTAACTGACTCTCAAGCGAAAGATTTGGCGGTGATATTGAAAAAACTCACGACCAAATACGACAACCTATTTGAAACCTCTTTCCCGTATTCCATGGGTTTCCACGCTGCACCGTTTAACGGCGAAGAAAATAAACATTGGCAGCTGCACGCCCATTTCTACCCACCGCTTTTACGCTCCGCCACCGTGCGCAAGTTTATGGTGGGCTACGAAATGCTCGGCGAAAGCCAACGCGATTTAACGGCGGAACAGGCAGCAGAAAGACTGCGTGCGTTGAGTGACGTGCATTATAAAGTGCGGTGAAATTTTGTGGTTTGTAGGGACAGGCTTTATGCCTGTCCTATCAAAACCTAGATGTCTAATATTGGACAGGCATAAAGCCTGTCCCTACGTATTTAGAGCCAAATTTATGAGAAATTCAGAAGGAAATAACATGACCCCAATCCAAAAATCCCAACACATTTTCACCCAAAAATATAATCAACAACCTGAATTGACCGTGTATGCCCCCGGTCGTGTGAATATCATCGGCGAACATACCGATTACAACGACGGCTTTGTGATGCCATGTGCGATTAACTATGGCACGGCGATTGCCGGAGCGAAACGCAACGATCATGTTTGGAATGTGTATGCTGCTGATTTGGATTTGTCAGATGAATTTTCGCTAGATAAAGACATCCCGCAAAGTGAACAAAAATGGGCAAATTATGTGCGTGGTGTGGTGAAGTTCATTCAAGAACGTTGCCCAGATTTCAAACAAGGGGCGGATTTGGTGATTTCTGGCAATGTGCCGCATTCTTCCGGTTTAAGTTCTTCAGCTGCGTTGGAAGTGGCAACAGGAAAATTTTGTCAGCAACTGAGCGATTTGCCTTTAAACCATACGGACATTGCACTTATCGGACAAAAAGCGGAAAACAAATTTGTTGGTGCCAACTGTGGCAATATGGATCAGCTGATTTCTGCGCTCGGACAACAAGATCATTTATTGATGATTGACTGCCGTAGTCTTGAAACGCAACCCACACCTGTGCCGCAGGATGTTGCGGTAATTATCGTGAATTCGAATGTACCGCATGATTTGGTTACCGGCGAATACAACACCCGCCGTCAGCAATGTGAACGTGCGGCAGAATTTTTCGGCGTGAAAGCCTTGCGTGATGTGTCCGTGGCACAGTTTAAAGAAAAAGAAGCAGAATTGACCGCACTTGATCCGCTGGTGGCAAAACGCGCCCGCCATGTGGTGACAGAAAATCAACGCGTGTTAGACGCGGTAGAAGCCTTGAAACATAATGACTTAACCCGCCTCGGTGAATTAATGGGGCAGTCGCATGATTCCATGCGCGACGATTTTGAAATCACCGTGCCACAAATTGATTATTTGGTGGAATTGGCGCAATTGGTTATCGGTAAAAACGGCGGTGCACGCATGACCGGAGGGGGCTTCGGCGGTTGCATCGTTGCCCTTGCGCCACACGATAAAGTAGAAGCCGTACGCAAAATCGTGGCAGACAATTACGAAAAACAAACGGGCTTGAAAGAAGACTTTTATATTTGCACGGCTTCGCAAGGAGTACGTGTATGTTAGAACAACACGCCCAAGGCACTGCGCCGGACGGCTTGCCGTTTCAGCTTTTTACTTTACAAAATACGCAAGGAATGCGTGTGCAATTTACCGATTGGGGCGCGACATGGACGTCTTGTTGCGTGCCGGTCAACGGAGAATTGCGTGAAGTGTTGCTGGGTTGCAAATTAGAAGCGTATCCCGTTCAGCAAGCCTATTTGGGGACGAGTGTCGGACGTTATGCTAACCGTATTGCCAATGCCCAATTTATGCTTAATAATAAAATTGTGGCCTTAACCGCCAACCAAGGAACGCATCAACTTCACGGCGGTGTAAACGGCTTTGATAAACGCCGTTGGGCATTAGAAAAGTGCGGTGAAAATTTCGTGTGTTTTTCCTTACATTCCGCCGACGGCGATCAAGGCTTTCCTGGCAATGTGGATGTGACGGTGACTTATACTTTAACGGAAGAAAATTCGGTCATAATTGAGTATGCCGGGAAAAGCGATCAGGATACGGCATTGAATTTAACCAACCATGCTTATTTCAATTTAGAAAATGCTGAGCAGGGGACAGATGTTCGTCATCACCGATTGCGCCTGAATGCCGATTTCTATTTGCCGGTAGATAGTGAAGGCATTCCAAATTCGCCGTTAAAACACGTTGTCGGCACAAGTTTTGATTTTCGCGTTGCCAAGCCGATTCAACAGGATTTTCTGCAAGGCGAACAGCTTGCCACCAAAGGCTACGATCATTCTTTTATCGTCAACAAAGCCTGGCAAAAACCTTGTGTTTTGCTGAGTTCACCAAATGACGATTTGCATTTGGAAGTGTTGACTTCACAAGCCGCATTACAGGTTTATACCGGTAATTTCCTCGCCGGCACACCAACTCGGCATGGCACGCAATACGCGGATTACAGTGGCGTTGCGTTGGAAACCCAATGTCTTCCAGACACGCCAAATCACCCCGAATGGCAAAATTATGGCGGTATTGTAAAAGCCGACACTGAGTATTATCAATGGACGGAATATTGCTTTAAGGCATAGCAAGGCTGGAGATCGTCGCTTGTGAAGAATGGGCTACGATCTTGGCTTGAGTGATATTTCGGCGTTTTGTGTCAGCTATGCCGTCATCCCATTTCCTTTTCTTCTAAAATCGCCTACAAAATCCCACAAAGTGCGGTGGGAAATCTGCTAAAATAAACATCGTTTTTTTATTGACGAAAGGGCGACATCATCGAAAATTGGCAACGCGGTTTCGTACTACATCGCAAATCTTACAGCGAAACCAGCTTATTGGTAGATCTACTAACAGAAGATTTCGGACGTATCAGCGTATTGGCAAAAGGCGCGCGGGCAAAGCGCTCCATGCTAAAAGGTGTGCTACAACCCTTTACGCCTCTACTGCTACGTTGGAGCGGTCGCGGTGATCTGAAAATCCTGACCAAAGCAGAACCTGCTGCCATTGCCTTACCCTTACAAAATGTTGCCTTATACAGCGGATTTTATTTAAACGAACTCATTTGCCGCGTGTTGGAGCCGGAAACCGCCTATCCACAACTGTTCCAACACTATTTGCAATGTTTAACGCAATTAGCTGTATCACAAACCCACGTGGAGCCTGCGCTACGCACCTTTGAATTTCAACTCTTGCGCACCTTAGGCTATGGCATTGATTTCACTCACTGCGCAGGTTCCGGTAAAGCCGTGGAAGCGGACATGACCTATCGTTACCGCGAAGAAAAAGGCTTTATTGCTTCCTTAATCAAGGATAATTTAACCTTTTACGGGCGCGAATTATTGGCCTTTGAACAAACCCAATTTGACGAACCCTCTGTATTATCGGCAGCCAAACGGTTTACACGCATTGCATTAAAACCGTATTTAGGCGACAAACCCTTGAAAAGTCGAGAATTATTCACCCAACACAGCTTATATTTAAAATAACATGGCATTACTTTACAGCGACACCAAACCAAAGAAAAAGACCGCAAATTTCACCGCACACATTCTTGATTTGGATTATCAAGGCTTAGGCGTGGCTAAAATTAACGGCAAAACCTGGTTTATTGAAAATGCGTTGCCGCAAGAAAGCGTAGAGGTTCGTGTATTGGAAGAAAAACGCCAATACGGTCAAGGCGTAGCGCAGCGTATTTTACGCCCAAGTCCTCAGCGCCAAACACCGCCATGCGTTTATTTTGAACAATGCGGGGGATGCCAAAATCAACACATTTCTATTGAATTACAACGTTCTGCCAAACAAACTGCATTGGTTCAACGCCTATCCCGTTTACAGCCGGAACCCATTCATTTCATGCCGTTATTGCAAGGCGAGCCTTGGCATTACCGCCGTCGGGTACGCTTAAGTGTGTTGTTGGACAGCAAAAACCGTAAGCTGAATATCGGCTTACGGCGTAAAAATTCACAGCAAATTATTCCTATCGAACATTGCTTGGTGCTGGAACAGCCGCTGAATGATTTATTGCCCAAACTGACCGCACTTTTTGAGCAGTGGACAACACCACAACAACTAGGGCATATTGAACTGGTTGCGGCAGACAATGGCATCGCCATGTTATTACGTCATATAAAAAACATTGCTGAAATCGACCGCACTTTATTATTACGGTTTGCCGAACAACAGCAACTCATGTTATTTGTACAAGAACATGACAGCATTGAACATTGGTATGGCGAACAGCCTTATTACCGTTTAGATGATGACATCACGTTGCAATTTGATATTCGCGATTTCATTCAAATTAATGCACAATTAAACCGTCAAATGATCGCAACGGCGTTAGACTGGTTGGAGCTTAACCAACAAGATCATGTGTTAGATTTATTCTGTGGCATGGGCAATTTCACCTTACCGATGAGTCGCAAAGTAAAAAGTGCGGTAGGAATTGAAGGCGTTTCTGCGATGGTGGAAAAAGCCCGTGCCAATGCCGAACGAAACGGTTGTCATAATGTCCAATTTTACCGGACTGATTTGGATAAACCCTTTATCAGTCAACCGTGGGCGCAGCAACCCTTCAATAAAATTTTGCTCGATCCACCACGCACAGGGGCGGCATTTGCTTTAAATGCACTCTGTCAGTTACAGGCTGAAAGCATTCTATATGTTTCTTGCAATCCTGCGACGCTCGTACGAGATACGGAAATCTTGCTTGACGCAGGCTACCAATTAGATAAAGTGGCTATGATCGATATGTTCCCGCAAACCGGTCATTTAGAGTCGATAAGTTTATTTCGAAAAAGATAAGGATTCATTATGGTCGCTGTGAGAGGATCTCATTTATTAAATCCTAAAGATTTTGAGATTGAAAAATGGTGCGCTAACTTGAATGTGGCGGAAAATGTCAAAGCCAACTTAATGACGGCATGGCGTTATTCGCAACAAAAAATCACCTTGCGAGCTGAACATCAGCAGGAAGAAGCCCATTTGCTGACGTTCGGCGTGGAAATGGTGGAAATCCTCAACAGCTTAAACATGGATGCCGACAGCTTGTTCACCGCCATGCTCTTCCCTATCGTACGCGATCAACTGGTGGATTTAGCCCAAATTGAAGAAGATTTCGGCGCGAATATCAGCAAACTGGTACGCGGTGTTATCGAAATGGACAATATCCGCCAACTCAATATCACCCATTCTGCCAGCAGCTTGCAGGTGGATAACGTGCGCCGAATGTTGCTCGCCATGGTAGATGATTTCCGCTGTGTGATTATCAAATTGGCAGAGCGTATCGCCTTTTTGCGTGATGCCGAAAAAAATTATACAGAAGAAGAACGCGTCCTCGCCGCTAAAGAATGTGCCAATATTTACGCCCCGCTTGCCAACCGCTTAGGCATCGGACAGCTCAAATGGGAACTGGAAGATTACTGTTTCCGTTATTTGCACCCGGAACAATATCGCGCCATTGCCAAATTATTAAAAGAACGCCGCCTTGACCGCGAGCAATATATTACTGATTTTGTTACCGAGCTTTCCGGTTATTTACAAGAAAATATTCCCCAAGTGGAAGTATACGGTCGCCCGAAACACATTTACAGCATTTGGCGAAAAATGCAGAAAAAGCACTTAGAGTTCAGTGACTTATATGACGTCCGTGCGGTGCGCATCGTCGTGCAAAAATTGCAAGATTGTTATACCGCACTTGGCATTGTACACACCCACTTCAAACATCTGCCAAAAGAATTCGACGATTATGTCGCCAACCCAAAACCGAACGGCTACCAATCCATTCACACCGTGGTGTTGGGTAAAGGCGGCAAGCCGATCGAAGTGCAAATTCGTACCCAACAAATGCACGATGATGCCGAACTTGGTGTTGCGGCACACTGGAAATACAAAGAAGGCGCCAGCGCCGGCCGTTCCGGTTACGAAGAAAAAATCGCATGGCTACGCAAACTGTTGGCGTGGCAAGACGATATTACCGATTCCGGTGAAGTTATGGCGGAATTACGCAGCCAAGTGTTCGATGATCGCGTGTATGTCTTTACACCGAAAGGCGAAGTCGTGGATTTGCCAACAGGTTCGACGCCGCTGGATTTTGCCTACGCCATTCACAGTGAAATAGGTCATCGTTGTATCGGTGCCAAAGTGGGCGGACGCATTGTGCCGTTCACCTATCAGCTCCAAATGGGCGATCAGGTGGATATCATCACTCAGAAAAACCCGAACCCAAGTCGTGACTGGCTCAACCCAAATCTCGGCTTTACCCACACGGCAAAAGCCCGTGCGAAAATTCATGCGTGGTTCAAAAAGCTGGATCGCGATAAAAACATTCCGGCCGGCAAAGAATTGTTGGAAAGTGAAATCAACCGCTTGGGCATCAGCTTAAAACAAGTGGAACAACAAGCCTTGCCGCGTTACAACCTGAAAAATCTCGATGATTTATACGCGGGCATTGGCGGCGGTGATATTCGTATCGGGCCGTTAATCAACTTCCTGCAAAACAAATTCATCAAAATTTCCGCGCAGGAAGTGGATGAAGAAATCTTGCGTCACGTCAGCACCAAAAGTGCGGCTAACGCACAACAAAAAACCGAACGTAAAGATTGCGTTATCGTCGAAGGCGTCGGCAACTTGATGCACCATATTGCCCGCTGCTGCCAACCGATTCCGGGCGATAGCATTGTGGGTTACATCACCATGGGGCGTGGCATTTCCATTCACCGTTGTGATTGCGAACAATTCCTCGAACTACAAAGTGTTCACCCGGAACGCGTGGTGGAATCCCGTTGGGGCGATAATTATTCTAACGGCTTTCATCTCAACATTCGTATTGTGGCGTCAGATCGCAACGGCTTATTGCGCGACATCACCACCGTGCTGGCAAACGACAAAATCAGCGTACTCGGTGTGTCTTCCCGTACGGATACAAAACGCCAAGTGGCAAACATCGACATGCAAATTGAGCTGAACAACGTGGAAATGTTGAGTAAAATTCTGTCCCGTTTGGAAAAACTGGATGATGTCATTGAAGCCAAACGCCTCTAATAACAATAAAGAAACAAAGGAAAACCTAATGGACAAAACGACGGGGCTAACCCACTTAATTAAATCGACCCAATATTCCATGCAAGGCTTAAAAAGTGCGGTCAAATATGAAACCGCTTTTCGCCACGAGCTTTTTTGCTGCCTTTTCATGATTCCACTTGCCCTATGGCTTGGCGATGATGCCATTGAAAAAGCGCTGATGATCGGCAGCGTATTGTTAGTGTTGGTGGTGGAACTACTCAACAGCGCCATTGAGGCCGTAGTGGATCGTATCGGCACCGAGCGGCACGAACTCTCCGGTCGCGCCAAAGATCAAGGCTCTGCCGCCGTGTTTGTTGCACTGGTTATTGTCGCGATAACTTGGGCGTTCATGTTGTTTAATTAAAAACGTAGTCAAAACTGACCGCACTTTTAAACACTATCAACCAGAAAGTGAAGATGCCTACAATACAACCGATTTTCGCCCTGCTACAACATGCGGCAAATTCTGACAAAGCCATTGAAATGGCGGCGTATATGAAAAATCAGTTTGATTTTCTTGGTATTCCTACACCGTTGCGCCGTAAACTTTGTAAACCGTTATTTAAAGGGGCAGCAACATCACAAGCGCCAGATTGGGATTTTGTGGAAGATTGTTGGACCAATCCCTATCACGAAATGCAATATATTGCGATGGATTATTTGAATGTAGTAAGCAAACAACTGACACCGCAAGATTTACCTCGCATTGAATTGCTGATTACCCAAAAATCTTGGTGGGACAGCACGGATGCCTTAGACAAAGTGGTCGGAAACATCTATTTAAACTTCCCAGAAATCCGACCGCAGTTAATTCGTTGGAGCCAACGCGACAATATCTGGTTGCGGAGAGTCGCTATTGATTGCCAATTATCACTGAAGCAACAAACAGATAAAGCGTTACTTAGCGAAATCATCCAAAATAATTTCGGTCAGTCAGAATTTTTCATTAACAAAGCTATCGGCTGGGCATTGCGTGAATACGGAAAAGCCAATCCGGATTGGGTGAAAAATTTCGTGCAACAACATAGGGAAAAAATGGCACCGTTGAGCGTACGAGAAGCGTTGAAAAGATTGAAATGAAGCAAAATGACGGCCTATGAAGCTCCAATTCGTGCACCGAGGTGCACTAACTGGAATCACGTTCGGTGTGGAAATCTCTCCGTAGCGTGCAACTTGTTGCACGAACTGGAATGACGCTCGATGGGAAATCATTCGTGCATCAAGATGCACGCTACAGAATTAAATAACGCCCCGTAGCGTGCAATTTGTTGCACGAACTAGAATAACGCGCGGTGGGAAGTCATTCGTGCATCAAGATGCACGCTACCATTAAATAACGCCCCGTAGCGTGCAACTTGTTGCTCGAGGTCGCTGTACGTCTAAAGAAAATACTTTTCCACTATAGCATCAAAAGCCTTGCGATTAACGCTATCATAGATCGGTTAAATCTAATAAAATGCGACGAATACGGCATTGACATAAGCCAAGGAGTTATATGTGAAAAAATCTTTTTTGTTGGGGGTAACCGTTTTTATCGGTTTGCTACCATCCTTCGGTGTTTTGGCGGAAGAACAGGAAAAAACATGGGTAGATGAACAACACCAAGAAATACGAGCCACCCTGCGTAGGTGGGCGCATACGATGGATAAATGGATGGGGGAGCCTGATCCCAATCAGCCGGCAAGTGCCGGTTTGCGTATCATGTTGGATAGCCAATGGAATCATTATGATCACTTTTCTATGAAACCACGCGTCCGTGGGAAGATTCGCCTACCAACGTTGAAAAAACACTTGAGTTTGGTCTTTGGTGATGAAGATTTAGATAATGAATCACGAGACAAAAACCACATGGGTAAGGTTTATAACCAACCATTAAATAAAAATAAACATTATGATCGACGTCAAACTCGCGAAGATAATGCCTCTGTGGGTTTACGTTGGTCTGACTCCATTAAAAAATTAGGCATTGACACCGACATCGATTTAGGTATTCGTTCCGGTAGCGATATTTATTTGCGCTTTAAAGCCGGAAAAGAATGGCTTATTACTGATCGTTTTTCTACCAGACTGGAGCAAATTTACCGCTACGGAACCAATAGTAAACATTATTTGCGGACGAACTTTGAAAACAAGTATCGGGATTCGGCGAATACCCTTATTGCAAATCACCTGTATTTGCAGTCTGAACATGATATTGATGAGAAAAATTCTTGGGGAAACAGTTTTTATCGTCAGCACGATTTCAGCAACTATAAGCGTCTGAATTATGGCATTTTTATTGGTGGTGATATCGATAATAAACAATTTCATCTTAACCAATACGGTCCCTTTATTACTTGGCGTCAGCCGATTTTGCGTCAGTGGTTTTTTATTCAGCCTGAACTGAATTACTACAATGATAAAAACCAGGATCGCCGCCATCATATCGGTGCATTTTTACGTTTAGAAGCCATCTTTTAAAATAACGTAACGCATTTTTTATTGTCTGATGGCTTATTGTTGAAATAGAGGGGATAAAGTGCGGTGGATTTTGAAGGTGTTTTTTAGAAAAGCGTAATTGAACATTTAAAAACTTGAATGGCAGAACGCGTTTTCCGTCGCGTTCTGCCATTATTTTACATACGGCTATTCGGCAATTTGACTTCTCTTACCGACATCGTCATGCCATCAATCAACAACAATCTGCCACATAAATTCGTGCCGATTTTTAACCGCACTTTGATGGCTTCTAAGGCTTGAATAGAGCCAACCAAACCGACAATCGGTGCCAATACGCCGGCTTCTACGCAACTTAACGCGTTGTTGCCGAATAAGCGGCTGAGGGTGTGATAGGTTGGCGTATTGTCTTCATAAGTGAAAACAGAAACCTGTCCTTCCATACGAATAGCGGCACCGGAAATGAGCGGAATTTTATGGGCAGAACAAACCGTGTCTAATTGATTACGAGTAGTGACATTGTCAGTGCAATCCAACACCACATCAAATTTGCCAACCAAGTCGTGAAGTTGCTGTTCATCCAATAATTGATGAATTGTCTTGATCTCAATATGGGGATTTAAACGTTGCAGGGAGAGTTTCGCCGATTCCACTTTCGGCATCCCAAGACGACTGTCATCATGTAAGACTTGGCGCTGTAAATTAGATAAATCCACGGTGTCGAAATCCAACAAGGTTAAATGACCCACTCCGGCAACGGCCAAATATTGACCGGCAGCACAACCTAATCCGCCGAGACCAACAATCAGCATTTTGCTACTTTTTAACGTTTCTTGTCCGTCAAAATCAATGTCTTTCAACACGATTTGACGGTTGTAGCGCAATTCTTCTTGATGAGTTAATTCCATAACAAACTCAATATATTAGCGTAATAAATCGTTGAAAGGCTCGATGGTGACGGTTTCACCCGCGACAACGTTGCCACGCTCTTGTTCTAGCACGATAAAGCAGTTGCTTTTCACAAAGGAACTAAACAAATGCGAGCCTTGGAAGCCTACCGGTTGTACTTCAATTTGGCCTTGTGCATTGAGTTGATAGAAACCTCGTTGGAAGTCTAAGCGTCCCGGTGCTTTTTTCAGATTGCTCGCCGCAATGGCTGTTAAACGCATTGGCGCTTTCCATCGACTGTAACCGCTTAGTTTGGCAATTGCCGGTTGTACTAATTGATAGAAAGTCACCAAGGCTGATACCGGATTGCCCGGCAAGCCACAGAACCAGGCTTTTTCTAATTTACCAAAAGCAAAAGGTTTGCCCGGTTTAATGGCTATTTTCCAGAAGTTGATTTTACCCACTTTCTCTAAAATATGTTTGGTGAAATCCGCTTCCCCCACAGACACACCGCCACTGGTGATCACCAAATCCGCTTGTTGTTGCGCTTCTATAAAGGCCTTTTCAAATTGCGCCTCGTTGTCCGGTAAAATGCCGAAATCTAACACATCGCAATTGAGTTTTTCTAACAACAGTTTTACGGTGAAGCGGTTCGTGTCATAAATTTGACCGGCTTGTAGCGGTTGTCCTACCGGTACCAGCTCGTCACCGGTAGAAAGCACGGCCACTTTTAAGCGTGAGAAAACCTTGACTTTTTCGATGCCGAGAGAGGCGAGTAAGGGTAAGGAAACGGCATTGAGTAATGCCCCTTGTTTTAATACCACATCGCCTTGTTTCACATCTTCCCCAATGCGGCGAATATTTTGACCCAATTTAGGCAGACTGGTAAACGTCACCGTGCCATCATCGTTTACTTGAACCTCTTCCTGCATCACTACCGCGTCAGCACCTTGCGGAATCATCGCACCGGTCATGATTCTGACCGCACTTTGTGCCGTCCATTCTCCTTCAAAAGGCGCACCGGCAAAGGCTTTTCCGGCAACGGATAGCGTCATGGATTGTTGTAAATCCGCCAACCGTACGGCATAACCGTCCATCGCGGAATTATCGAAAGAAGGCACGTTAATCGGAGAAATGACATTTTCAGCACAAATTCGTTGACTGGCTTGATGTATCGGCAACGTTTCCGTGCCAGTCGGAGAAGGAAGTTGATTTAACATTTGTTCAAGTGCTTGAGACAGTGGCAACATAGGGAATCCTTGTAAGAATAAAAAAGTGCGGTCATTATACGCTAATCTTCGGCTATTGACCTAGGGGATCTCATGAGCCGTAAATATCGCGAAAAAACACCGCACTTTTGAAAGTGAATAGCTTTATGCCAATCTTGCTTTTGCTTCTGCAATGGCTTCTGCGATACGCAATGGAGACACTCCGCCTTTAGCCGCGCGTTTGTCTAAGCAAGATTGTAAGGAAAGAATGTCGTATACATCGTCCGACACTTTTTCACAGAATTGACGAAATTCAGGAATAGTCAGGTCTTCTAAGGCCTTGTGTTGCTTGATGGCATACACCACGGTTTCACCTACAATGTGATGGGAATCACGGAACGGTACGCCTTTGGCAACCAAATAATCGGCCAGTTCGGTGGCGTTGGAATAGCCTTTGAGGGCGGATTCACGGGTGCGTTTCACGTTCACTTTGATGTCGTCTAATACTAATGACGCCATGTCTAAGCAATCTTGCCAAGTGTCCAATGCATCGAAAATGCCTTCTTTGTCTTCCTGCATATCTTTGTTATACGCCAACGGTAATCCCTTTAATGTCATTAACATACCATTTAATGCACCGATGACACGTCCCGCTTTACCGCGAATCAATTCGCAAGCATCAGGGTTTTTCTTCTGTGGCATGAGGGAGGAGCCGGACGTCACGCGATCGGAGAGTTCCACAAAGTTAGATTCACCACTGTTGAAAATAATCATATCTTCGGCGAAACGGGATAAATGCACCATGCTCAGCGAGGCAGCAGAGAGGAGTTCGACGATATGATCACGGTCGGATACACTGTCTAAGCTGTTACGGGTCGCAAAGGCGAAATCGAGATCTTTGGCAAGCTGTTCGCGATCGATAGGATACGCCGTACCTGCTAGAGCGCCACTGCCTAGCGGACAGCTGTTCATGCGGCGGTAAGCATCGGCTAAACGGGAATAATCGCGATCCAACATTTCCACGTAAGCCATGCACCAATGTGCAAAGGTAATCGGTTGGGCGCGTTGCAGGTGTGTGTAGCCCGGCATTACAGCATCTTGGTTATTTTCTGCAGTAAGCACCAATTTGCGTTGTAATTCGCGAAGGGAATGTTGCAATTCGGCTACTCGCGCTTTACACCACATTTTGATGTCGAGCGCCACTTGATCATTACGGCTGCGACCGGTATGCAGTTTTTTACCCAAATTGCCCACTTTGTCGATCAGTTTACTTTCCACCCAACTGTGAATATCTTCCGCATCATCTTGCAAAATCGCTTGCGGATTTGACCGCACTTCGATCAATAATTCGTTCAGTGCCTGTTCTAATTGCTGCTGTTCTTGTACGCTTAAAATATTGACGGAAACCAAGGCTTTCGACCAGCCGATAGAGCCTTCGATATCTTGCTCGGCAAGACGATAGTCAAAGCGTAATGAATCGTTAAAATGTTTAAAACGCTTGTCCGCCGCCTGCGTAAAGCGTCCACCCCAAAGTGCCATAGAATCCTCTGATTTGTGATTGGTGAAATTGGTTAAAAAATATATCACAGAAACAAAAAAGGCGATCAACAAAAAATTTGCTTTTTTGACCGCACTTTTGTGTGTGATTGATTGTTATTTTAATAAATCTTCGTTTTTAGCGTGAATTTGTGAATCCATGTGAAAGCATCATCCTATCACTTTTTACCGTGAAAGAAGAATGTATTAAGCAAAGTAAGGTATATAAAATAAGAAATAAAGTGGTGGGCGATACCGGTCTCGAACCAGTGACCCCCTCCTTGTAAGGGAGGTGCTCTCCCAACTGAGCTAATCGCCCTCAATGTTGTGAGCGTGCATTATAATTGCTCAATGATTTCAGTCAACAGATTTTTACCAAAAATCCGTCAGTTGTTTCAAAAATAGGCACAATTCGTGATTTTTCCTTAAGAATCCAAACAACTCGTAGTACAATACCGCACAATTATTTGCACAGAAAAAGGTTATAACATGAAATTAGAAGCATTATTTGATTTGGATCCCAACGTGAAAGTGCGCACCCGTTTTGCGCCAAGCCCGACCGGTTATTTGCACGTTGGCGGCGCGCGCACCGCACTTTATTCCTGGTTATATGCTAAACACAATCAAGGTGAATTTGTGTTGCGTATTGAAGATACCGATTTGGAGCGTTCCACACCGGAAGCCACACAGGCGATTTTAGAAGCGATGGAATGGTTAGATTTGGCTTGGGAGCACGGTCCATACTATCAAACTAAGCGCTTTGATCGTTATAACCAAGTGATCGATCAAATGATTGAACAAGGCTTGGCATACCGTTGTTACTGTACTAAAGAACGCTTGGAAACATTACGTCATACACAAGAACAAAATAAAGAAAAACCGCGTTATGATCGTCATTGTTTACATGATCATGCAGAACATTCTGCCGATGAACCGCATGTGGTGCGTTTTAAAAATCCAACTGAGGGTTCCGTGGTATTTGATGATGCGGTACGTGGACGCATTGAAATCAGCAACAGCGAGTTAGACGATTTGATTATTCGTCGTACCGACGGCTCACCGACTTATAACTTCTGCGTGGTGGTGGATGACTGGGATATGGGCATTACCCATGTCGTACGTGGTGAAGACCATATTAATAACACCCCGCGTCAAATTAACATTTTGAAAGCCCTTGGTGCGCCGATTCCGGTGTATGCGCACGTTTCCATGATTAACGGGGACGATGGTCAAAAACTTTCCAAACGTCACGGCGCCGTGAGCGTGATGCAATATCGTGACGAAGGGTATTTGCCGGAAGCACTGATTAACTATTTGGTGCGTTTGGGTTGGGGACACGGCGATCAGGAGATTTTCACCCTCCAAGAAATGATTGATTTATTTGATTTACACTCCGTGAGTAAATCTGCCAGTGCCTTTAACACCGAAAAATTATTGTGGTTGAACCATCATTATATTCGTGAATTGCCGACAGACTATGTCGCGAAACATTTAGCCTGGCAATATAAGGATTTAGGCATTGACACGTCTAACGGCCCGGCATTAACGGAAATCATCGCTATGCTGGCGGATCGTTGTAAAACGTTACGTGAAATGGCGATTGCCAGCCGTTATTTCTTTGAAGAGTTTGACGCTTTCGATGAAGCTGCGGTGAAAAAACATTTCAAAGCGGGTGCGGTAGAAGCCCTTGAAAAAGTAAAAGAAAAACTGACCGCACTTTCCACTTGGGATTTGCATTCTACGCACGAAGCCATTGAACAAACCGCTGCCGAATTAGAGGTTGGTATGGGTAAAGTGGGAATGCCTCTGCGCGTCGCTGTGACTGGTGCAGGGCAATCTCCGTCTATGGATGTGACCTTAGTAGGAATCGGACGTGAGCGCGTATTAAGCCGAATTCAACGTGCTATTGATTTTATTCACGGGCAAAATGCTTAAGATTTAATCCGATGGCAATGAATTAAAAATTTAATATTGACAGACTAAGTGGCGGAATTTATCATAGCCGCCAGTTATGGGGATATAGCTCAGTTGGGAGAGCGCTTGAATGGCATTCAAGAGGTCGTCGGTTCGATCCCGATTATCTCCACCAAATTACTGAAGCAAGGTTAATGACCTTGCTTTTTTTGTCTGTGGAATAGCGGCTTGTGCTATTAAGGCAATCTCAACCCACCACTCTCCCCAAAGAGACATACGATAGACAAAGAAAGCGCGGTGATCTTTGGAAATATTTTTTTAATCAACGTATTGCGCGTTATTCATTTCGCGCGTAGCGCGCATCTTGATGCACGACCGAATCAACCACGGCATGAAATAAAGTGCGGTGATTTTGGGATGTATTTTTTAAGACAACGTATTATTAACAGTCAAGCGCGTTATTCATTTCGTGCAACAAGTTGCACGCTACGGGAGCGTGATTCCATATTGTAGCGTACACTTGATGCACGACCAAATCACGCATGGAACGTTATTTAATTCTTTCGGGTATTTACGATTTCGTGTAACAGGTTGCATGCGATGGGGTAAATTAATTTACGTGGGATCAAAATAGGCACCTTGAAGTGCCTATTTGTTTTTAAAGTGCGGTAAGAAAACGTAATGTTTTCAGTTAACCGATTTATTTTTTGTCTTTTGACGCTTCCGGTTTGGCCTCTGCGCCTTGTAACCAGCCCGGTGCCACTTTGCTCATATCCGGTAAGTTATGCGCGATACCTTTATGGCAATCAATACAGGTTTTGCCATTTTCTTGAGCAAATTTATGCATTTTTTGTGCCACGGTTTTTTGTTGGGAGAAGTCCATACGATCCATTTTGTGGCAATTGCGACATTCTTGTGAATCGTTGCCTTTCATCCGTGCCCATTCATTTTCTGCCATGTGCGGACGACGGGCATTAAATTTCTCAAGGGTATCGGTTAAGCCCATGTAATAAGCATACACTTCTTTTGCTGCCACCACTTTTCGCCACATTTTCGGGCCAAATTCATGCGGAACGTGGCAGTCCGGGCAGCTTGCGCCCACACCGGTACGGGTTTGATAGTGTACACTGTGCAAATATTCCGGATAGGCATCATTGGTGTGGCAACTTGCACAGAATTCTTCCGTGTTTGTTTGTGCTAAACCATAGTTGAATCCTACCCAAGATAGAATACCGCCGATAAATGACAATACAATGATAGTTCCTACTGCGATACGGCTAGGCGATCTAAACCAGTGCCAGAATCTCTTGAGGATGTTGCTTTTTTTGTCTGACATAGTCACCTCTTATTTATTGTCCGTAACCTTTCATTGGTTTGAATTCGTTTGGCACGATTGGCTCAACATCCGATTGAGATACGTGACATTGCAAACAGAAATAACGACGTGGAGATGCGCTAGCGCCAATGTTACCCTCGCGATCGGCGAAGTGCGTTGGGCTGATGCGTGTTGCACCGGTAACGCGAGACGCTTCAACGCTGTGACAGTTCAAGCATTGGTTAACATTTTTGGTGATTTGGTAGTTTTTTACACTATGCGGCACCATTGGTGGTTGGTTGACATAGTTTAATGCCGGCAATTCGCTTTGTTTTGGTGCATCGTGGAATGCCGGTTTGACACTCTCCGGTGAATTATTGAAAAAGTCGCCGGCACCTGTGTTGGCTTGGTCTGCCATGACGGATGTTGCAAACAATGCCGTCAATACAGCACTACCAAAAGTAAAGAGGTTTTTTCTAGTCATTTTTAATCACTCCCCCGAATGATGGAAATTTTTTTATTTTTATTGGTTTAATGTGACGACAGGAATGTCGTTATTAAACCTATGGCTAAAGGTAAATACTTTTTCAGGACAAACGTCAATACAACGTCCGCAACTGATACAATCTTGTGAAAGCACAAGGAGACTTTCGCTATTTTTTCCGTGTAATGGTGAGCGTAACACTTGCGGTTCCGGGCAAACGTTGTAGCAGTCCATGCAATTATCACATCTTGCGCGGTCAATGACTTTGACCCGAAGCAAGCTTTTTGCACCGATAACGCCATAAGTTGCCCCGATTGGGCAGAGGTGTCCACACCATCCGTGTTCAACAATGAACAAATCAAAGAAGAAGACAACGAGGATTAACCACACTGTTGCGCCAAAGCCATAAATTAAGGCTCTTCCTAAGGCGGCAACGGGGTTGACCCATTCCCATAATAATAAGCCACTGACGGCACTACCGGCTAAAATCATCACTAAGATGGCGTAGCGTAAACTGCGTGGAATTTTTGCCGTTTGGCGAATACCTAACTTACGGCGAATCCAAGCGGCACAATCGGTGACGATATTTAGCGGACAAACCCAACCGCAGAATACTTTGCTGCCCAATAACGCATAGGTGATAAAAATAATTAATGCGCCACTGAGTGTGAGAATTCCCGGTAAGTGACCGCTGGCAAGACTTTCTAAGGTAATCAACGGATCGCTTAATGGAATCACATCAAATAACAAGCTTCCACTATAATTGCCCTTTAAAATCCAAACGCCGAAGTAAGGTCCACTTAAAAACATCAACAAAATGCTTAATTGGGTTAGACGTCGCCAAAATAAGAAACGATTGGCGTGCCACCACCCTAGCTTTTCTCTGGCTTCTCGTCCGGCAAATTTTGGTGCATTAGCCATTACTTACCTCCTAATACCGGTGCCAAAATAGGTTCCGGAATCTCTTCTACACCTGCCGCAGGAATGGCTCCCGCCGGTGGAGCGACGCCGTCCGGTAATCGGGTCGGCATGGAAATCAAATCATTTGGCGCAAGTGAATGCCCAGCTTTGGATTTTTCTTCCCAACCTAATCGGTAATGTTTGCCTAGCATACCTTTCGCTAAGGACATTGGAAGCACTTTGATCGCGGCTTCTTCCAATACGCAAGCCTCTTCACATTTACCACAACCGGTACAAGCATCTGAATGTACGGTCGGAATAAACATGGCGTGTTTTCCGGTACGCTCATTACGATGACTTTCTAACGTAATGGCTTTGTCGATTAACGGACAAACCCGATAGCAAACATCGCAACGTAACCCTTGCCAATTCAGGCAAGTTTCATGATCCAACAAGACTGCAAGTCCCATACGGGATTGGTTAATATCCTGTGCATCACGATCTAAAGCACCACTCGGACAGGCATGCGCACAAGGAATATCCGGACACATTTCACAAGGCTTATCTCGCGCAATGAAGTACGGCGTACCGGCTTCCATTGGCGAAAGCAAGGAGGCCAAATGCAACATATCGTATGGACAAGCTTGGACACACTGACCGCAACGAATGCAGGCAGCAGCAAACTTTTCATCATCCTCAATGGCAAATGGTGGGCGTAATGCCACCCCTTCACGGGCTAAGCTTTGTTTTTGTTGTAAACCTAATAAGAGTCCAAGACCCACTAGCCCCCCCGCAGTACGGGTTGCATCTTTGAGAAATTTTCGGCGTTCAGGCGTGACAGTCGGTTTTTTCATTGTCTTAATGACCGCACCGAAGTGCGGTCGTTTTTTTCATTGTTTATTAAGCTTTTTCCACTTTCACCGCACATTTTTTGAAGTCGGTTTCTTTGGAAATCGGATCGGTTGCATCTAAGGTGAGCTTATTGGCTAACTGACCGGCATCAAAGAAAGTGGTGTAAACCAAGCCTTCCGGCACTTTATTACGGCCACGGGTATCTAAGTAAGAAATCATCTCACCACGACGTGAAGCGATTTTAATCTTGTCGCCATGACGTAATCCGCGTTTTTGTGCATCGTTCGGGTGCATCCAAACTACGTTATTCGGGAAAGCACGGTGCAATTCCGGTACACGACGGGTCATTGTTCCTGTGTGCCAGTGCTCTAACACACGACCGGTACATAACCATAAATCGTATTCTTCATCCGGTGATTCTGCAGGTGGCTCATAAGGTACCGCAAGAATGATCGCTTTTTTATCCGGATAGCCGTAGAACGCCACACCTTCGCCTTCTTTCACATACGGGTCAAAGCCTTCACGGTAACGCCATAAGGTTTCTTTACCGTCAACAACCGGCCAACGTAAGCCGCGTGCTTTGTGGTACATATCAAACGGTGCCAAGTCATGACCATGGCCACGGCCAAATGACGCGTATTCTTCAAATAAGCCTTTATGTAAATAGAAGCCGAAGTGGTAAGACTCATCATTTAATTGGCCTTCTGCAAGATCGCTGAGTGGGAATTTATCCACTTGACCATTGCGGTATAACACTTCATATAAGGTTTTGCCTTTATATTCCGGATTTTTCTCTAAAATTTCTGCCGGCCACATTTCATCGGTGGTGAAATATTTAGAGAACTCCACTAATTGCCATACGTCAGACTTCGCTTCACCCGGTGCTTTCACTTGTTGACGCCAGAATTGAGTACGACGTTCCGCATTACCGTAAGCCCCTTCTTTTTCTACCCACATGGCAGTTGGAAGCATTAAGTCAGCCGCTAAACAAGAAACAGTTGGGTATGGGTCGGACACCACGATAAAGTTGTCCGGATTACGCCAGCCCGGGAAGGTTTCTTCGTTAATATTCGGACCGCCTTGCATATTATTGGTACACATTTGCCATAACACACGCATTTTGCCGTCTTTTAATGCACGGCTTTGCGCAACGGCATGGAAACCTAACACGTCTGTAATTAATCCTGCAGGCAATTTCCAAATTTTTTCTGCAATTTCACGGTGTTTTGGATTGGTCACCACTAAGTCCGCCGGTAAACGGTTAATAAAGGTACCTACCTCACGTGCCGTACCACAAGCAGACGGTTGACCGGTTAAGGAGAACGGACCACAACCCGGAATAGAAATTTTTCCAGTTAATAGATGGATGTTATAGATTAAGTGGTTTGCCCACACACCGCGAGTATGTTGGTTGAAACCCATGGTCCAATAAGAAACCACTTTACGTTTTGGATCCGCATATAATTTCGCAAGCTCTTCCAATACATCTTTTGGTACGCCGGACATTTCGTGGGCTTTATCTAAGGTATATTCAGCAACTAAAGCTTTTAATTCTTCGAAGTTACTGTCATACATCTTACCGCTGTTTGGATTTTTAGCGGCTTTTTGTAATGGGTGATTATCACGTAAACCATAACCGATATCGGTTTCACCACGTTTAAATTTGGTGTGTTTATTAACGAAATCCCAGTTAATGGCATCGTTTTGAATTAAGTAATTGATAATGTAGTTTAAAATAACCAAGTCAGTTTGCGGTTTGAAGATTAAACCATAATCGGCTAATTCGAAACTACGGTGTTCATAGGTGGAAAGTACCGCGACTTTCACATCCGGATTGGATAAGCGACGGTCAGTAATACGGGACCATAAGATCGGGTGCATTTCCGCCATGTTGGAACCCCAAAGCACAAAAGCTTCGGCATTTTCGATGTCGTTATAACAACCCATCGGTTCATCCATACCAAAGGTACGCAGAAACGCAACTGCTGCGGACGCCATACAGTGGCGCGCATTCGGGTCGATATTATTAGAACGGAAACCCGCTTTCCAAAGTTTAGATTTAGCATAACCTTCAAAGATGGTGCTTTGACCGGAACTGAACATACCCACACCGTTTGGCCCTAATTCTTTCACAGCAGCTTTGAATTTTTCTGCCATGGTTTTAAAGGCGACATCCCAGCTAACCGGTGTGAAGTCACCGTTTTTATCGTATTTGCCGTCTTTCATACGTAGCATCGGCTGGGTTAAGCGGTCTTTACCGTACATGATTTTCGGTAAGAAATAGCCTTTGATACAGTTTAAACCACGGTTTACTTCTGCATCCGGGTCACCTTGGGACGCCACAACGCGACCGTCTTTTGTTCCCACTAATACAGCACAACCGGTACCACAGAAACGACATACCGCTTTATCCCATTTGATTTCGGTTTCAGCGGCTTCTACATTTTTCACCGGAATAGCAAGTCCGGCTGCGGTTGCTGCAGCCATAGCAGCATTCGCTTTCATAAAGTCTCTACGACTTAAATTCATAGTGTTTTCCCCCCACTATATGATTTTTGAGTTATTCAGACTGTTCATCTTGTTGATGATAAATCAGCGAGACGGTAATGACACCGTCAATATCTTTCACAGATTCCATGTTATTAAGCAAAATATGCTGATCGTGAGATTGCATTACCGCAACAATCTTGCCGATTTTTTCATCAAAAGTTGGCACTTCTGTGTGTGGAATAGCTAAAAGTGCGGTACGAATTGCCGGTATTTTTTTGGGGTTTCCTTGCACCACCAAACCGACAACGTGCCAGTCTTTCGCCTCTTCCATTGATAAGATTTCAGTTTTATTCATTGTTCAGATAATCTATTTTATTGTCATCTTTGACATAAGGTCCGATGAACCATTTTTGAATGTTGCATAATAATTACTTGCCCCACCAGAATCATCACCATAAAGAGGTATTTTCCCTGAATTTTATGATTAACTTGTTCTAGATCAACCTGCGTTCCGATTCTTCGTCACATTAAGGCAATCCCTTTCTGTTGGAGGCCATGTTCTCATGGAGCGACGCATGATAGAATGCTGCGCTCTAACCATTATACTACGAATTTGCATACAATGATGTCCTTTCAATTTTCTCAATTCGCCGCACAATATCCCTTGCAATATCTTCATGGAAAAAACGGCTGTCGGCTGGCATATCGTCATTTTATTCATCATCCGACAGCACGTGAGTTGGTGATCATGGTCAATGGTCGGGCGGAAAATATGTTGAAATGGACGGAATTGGCTTACGATGTTTATCAACAAGGCTATGATGTACTGATTTTTGATCACCGCGGACAAGGTTATTCCCAGCGTTTACTGAACGATGGCGAAAAAGGCCATTTGGATGAATTTCGTTTTTATGTCGAGGACATGGCAGAAATTATTGAAAATCTGACCGCACTTTATCCCTATCCCAATCAATATATTCTGGCACACTCGCTCGGCGCGTTAGTGGCGACCTATTATTTGGCAAATTTTGATCATCGCATTCAACGTGCGGTGTTCTCTGCGCCGTTTTTTGGCATGCCTTTAAAGCACCCTGTGCGTGATGAAATGCTGTTAAGTCTGATGATGTTATTTGGACAAGGAAAGCGTTATGTGTTCGGTAAAGGGCCTTATAAACCGGTGGATGTGCAGGAAAATTTGTTAAGCCATGATAGTACGCGAATGCAAAGAATGAATGACATTAATTTGGCAAACCCTTCTATTCGCCTGGGCGGACCGACTTTCCGTTGGGCCTATTTGTGTCTGATCGCCATTAAGCATTTGCCGAAAATATTGCCACGCATCGAAACACCGGTATTGGTGTTAGAGGCGGAACAAGAACAAATCGTGAATAATAAAACGTTGGAAAAACTCACCGCATTTTTTATGCATGGCAGTTTAAAGAAAATTGCCAGAGCGAAACATGAAATTCTGTTTGAAACCAACGATATTCGCTCACCGGTGTTACAGCAGATTCAGGCATTTTTTACTTCAACACACAACGCATAAGCCACACACCAAAGGCGGTAAAAAGCAGACAGCCAAAGACATGAGCGGCAATTAATCCAATGCCAACAGCGAATTTGCCGTTCAACAAATTTTCCACCACTTCGATCGAAAATGCTGAAAAGGTGGTCAAGCTGCCCAGAAATCCGGTGACTAAAAAGAGCTTCCATTCCGAAGAAAGTGATGGGAAAGACCAAAAAACGGCAAACAACACGCCAATAATAAAACTACCTAAATAATTGGCGAACAAGGTGCCAAAAGAAAAAGCGCTAAACCACGGATTGAGCAACAAGCCCAGACTCCAACGCAGGCAAGCGCCCAGCACGGCACCGCTGCTAATCCAGAGTAAAGAAGATAATAGCGGCATTAATCTATCCCGAAAATCGCACGAAGGTAAACCGCGACAGCCTCCTCCGTGTTGCAACCGATGGTTTCCAGCTGCGGGCAACGTTGTATCAAACGCGGATCGGCGTTGCCCATCATGCATCCCTTGCCCACTTCTGCCAGCATTTCGATGTCATTCATGCCATCACCAAAGGCAATACAATCTTGCAAACCGTATTCCCGTTGCCCAATTACCTGCGCAAGTGCGGTGGCTTTTGACACATTTTTATTCATCACTTCCAAGCAAATCGGCGTGGAATATGTCAGGCTGATTTTCTCGCCGAAGTCCTGACGAAGACGTTGTTCCAATTCCACCAAATCTGCCGGCGTGCGGGCAATGAAAAACACTTTCTCGGTATCTCGTCCGTGATGTTGCTTAAAATCCACCACCTCGTACAAAAAACCGGAATCTTTGTGATACTTGTAAAGCTCAGGAATGTCTTTGTTAATAAACCAGCCGTCAGCCTGATAACTGTTGACACAGACGCGGTTGTTGTCAAAGGGCAAATTCATGACTTGATAAGCAATTTCTTCCGGCAAGGAATTATTTAGTAATAACTCCCCTTGTAAGTTATGGGCTTGCGCGCCATTTGAAGTAATTAGCACCGCATCCTTCACCTTGGTTTTCTTCAAAATACTGGACACATCAAAGTAATTACGCCCTGTGGCAAGGATAATATCGACTTTGTTGTCATACAGATGTTCCAAGGTTTGCGCAGTAAAATCACCGATAACATGATGTTCGTTCAGTAAGGTTCCATCCATGTCCGACACGATGGCGCGATAGGGACGTTTTTGCATAATTTTTCACCTTAAATGACATAATGGCTAATGGTAGCAAATTTTGCATAAAAATATTGGCGGTTTTCTTGAATTTTTTTAGGAAATGTAATAAAAGATTAAACCTTTCACATGAAAAAATCGCGTCCCTAACAATTGAACACAGCTACGAATATGAACGGTGCAAATTTAATCATCGAGTGCTTAAAAGCACATCACGTGGATACCATTTTCGGCTATCCCGGCGGTGCCATCATGCCGACCTATGATGCAATTTATGATTCCGGCTTAGACCATTTACTTTGCCGCAACGAACAAGGTGCTGCCATGGCGGCTATTGGCTATGCGCGTGCCTCAGGCAAAGTTGGCGTATGTATTGCCACTTCCGGCCCCGGCGCAACTAACCTCATCACCGGACTGGGCGATGCCTTAATGGATTCCATTCCGATTGTAGCGATCACAGGTCAAGTAGCTTCGCCACTTATCGGCACGGATGCCTTTCAGGAAGCGGATGTGCTAGGCTTATCCCTCGCCTGCACCAAACATAGCTTTATCGTACAGAATATTGACGAATTACCGAAAATTATTGCCAAAGCCTTTGAAATCGCCAAAAGTGGCAGACCAGGCCCGGTCTTGATCGATGTACCGAAAGACGTTCAAATTGCGCCAACCACGGCAAAACCTATCGTGAATTTGCCGCCAAAAACGACCGCACTTTGCGACAAGCAACTAACCCAAGCGCTTGAGTTATTAAAACATGCCAAACGCCCAATGGCTTACATCGGTGGCGGTGTGGGCATGGCAGGCGCCGTGCCGGCATTGCGTTATTTCTTACACACCACCCAAATGCCAAGTATCGTAACTTTAAAAGGGCTTGGCGCGGTATCGCCTGACGATCCTTATTATCTCGGCATGATCGGTATGCATGGCACCAAAGCCGCCAACTATGCCACCCAAGAAGCCGATTTATTGCTCGTGTTCGGCGCGCGTTTTGATGACCGCGTGACCGGCAAACTCGACACCTTCGCACCACATGCCAAAGTGATTCATGTGGATATCGACGGCGCCGAATTAGGTAAATTACGCCGACCAGATGTAGCATTACGCGGCCATCTCATCGCCACGCTAGAAAGTCTCAGCATGCCGCTTGACATCGCCCCTTGGCAACAAACCGTCGCACAATATAAACAACAATTTGCGTTCAGCTATGGCGAACATAGCGGCGAACAGCTCATCAACCCGTTATGGTTGCTCAACAGCATTTCACGCAAAAAAACACCGGAAACTATCGTCGTCACCGATGTGGGACAACATCAAATGTGGTCGGCACTACACGTGCAACATCACGCACCGGAAAACTTCATCACCTCCGCCGGTTTCGGCACCATGGGTTTCGGCTTGCCCGCTGCCATCGGTGCGAAAAAAGCCCGCCCGGAAGATGAAGTGATTTTAGTCAGCGGTGATGGTTCCATCATGATGAATATTCAAGAGCTCGGCTCCATTGGTCGCGGCAAAGCCCCAATTAAAATTGTGTTATTGGATAACCAACGCCTCGGCATGGTGCGCCAATGGCAATCCCTCTTTTTCAATGCCCGTCACAGCAGCACGATTCTAGACGACAACCCGGATTTTGTGGTGCTCGCGTCAGCGTTCGGCATTAAAGGGGAACGCATTGATTCCGCCCACCAAGTGGACGCTGCGCTAGAACGCTTATTCAACAGCCAAGAGGCTTATTTATTGCATATTTGCATCCATTCCGACGAAAACGTGTGGCCGCTAGTGCCGCCGGGTGCATGCAACGCAGATATGTTGGAAAGTATGGAGTAATCACATGGAACACCAAATCGAACTCACTGCCCAACACCGCCCCGAAGTATTGGAACGCATTCTCCGTGTTGTCCGCCACCGCGGTTTCACCGTGACGCAAATGGATATGCAGCTGATTGACGACAAAGTGCGGTTAAAATTCACCGTAAAATCCGACCGCACTTTGGAGTTGTTGGTCAGTCAGTTGGAGAAGTTGCCGGATGTGATTGAGATGAAATAAGACAATATTTTATTGAATAATTTCTCCGTTTTATCTTCTGCCACAAACGCAAGCGTTTGTGGCAGTCTCAATTAACGAAGAAATTCATATAAACCTTAACGAAAACTTACTCGGAGAACTTATTTATGCCAAAACTACGTTCAGCGACCAGTACACAAGGTCGTAATATGGCAGGCGCACGTGCCTTATGGCGTGCCACAGGAATGAAAGAAAATGATTTCGGAAAACCCATTATTGCGGTGGTGAACTCTTTCACCCAATTCGTCCCGGGGCATGTGCATTTAAAAGACATGGGACAACTGGTCGCGGCGGAAATTGAAAAAGCCGGCGGCGTAGCGAAAGAATTCAACACCATTGCGGTGGATGACGGTATTGCCATGGGACATGGCGGGATGCTGTATTCCCTACCAAGCCGTGACTTAATCGCAGACAGCGTGGAATATATGGTGAACGCCCACTGTGCTGATGCGATGGTGTGTATTTCCAACTGTGACAAAATCACCCCGGGAATGTTAATGGCGGCAATGCGCTTGAACATCCCGACTATCTTCGTTTCAGGCGGTCCAATGGAAGCCGGCAAAACCAAGTTATCGGATCAACTGATTCGTTTAGACTTAGTTGATGCAATGATTGAAGCGGCGGATCCTAATGTCAGTGATGAGCGTATTGATGCTATCGAACGTAGCGCCTGCCCGACTTGTGGCTCCTGCTCAGGGATGTTTACTGCCAACTCAATGAACTGCTTAACGGAAGCTTTAGGGTTATCTTTACCGGGCAACGGTTCTATGCTTGCCACCCACGCCGACCGTAAAGACTTGTTCTTAAAAGCCGGTCGCCAAATTGTCGAATTGTGCAAACGTTATTACGAACAAGACGACAAAAGCGTATTGCCTCGTTCCATCGGCACCTTTGATGCCTTTGAAAATGCCATGAGCTTAGATATCGCCATGGGCGGTTCCAGTAACACCGTTTTACACTTACTCGCAGCGGCGCAAGAAGCAGGGGTAGATTTCAAAATGGCAGACATCGACCGTTTATCTCGCGTCGTGCCTTGCTTAAGTAAAATTGCGCCGAACACCAACAAATACCACATGGAAGACGTACACCGCGCAGGCGGCATTATGGGCTTATTGGGCGAATTGGATCGTGCCGGTTTAATTCACAAAAACACTCACACCGTGTTGGGCTTAACTATGGGCGAGCAGCTCAATCAATACGACATTATCCGTAACCAAGACGAAGCATTACACAAATTCTTCCGCGCCGGCCCGGCAGGCATTCGCACCACCCAAGCCTTCTCACAAGATTGTCGTTGGGACAGCGTAGACGATGACCGTGTAAGCGGCTGTATCCGCAACAAAGAAAATGCGATTTCTAAAGAAGGTGGCTTAGCCGTCTTGTTCGGGAATATTGCCGAAGACGGTTGTATCGTCAAAACCGCGGGCGTGGATGAATCTATCTGGAAATTCACCGGTCGTGCCATTGTGTTTGAAAGCCAAGAAGATGCTGTAGCCGGTATTTTAGGTGATAAAGTCAAAGAAGGTCACGTTGTGATTATCCGTTACGAAGGTCCAAAAGGCGGCCCGGGTATGCAAGAAATGCTCTATCCGACCAGCTATTTAAAATCCATGGGCTTAGGCAAAAAATGTGCCTTGTTAACGGACGGACGTTTCTCCGGCGGCACATCCGGATTATCGATTGGTCATGCTTCGCCTGAAGCGGCTTCCGGTGGTGCGATTGGTTTAGTACAGGATAACGACATTATCGAAATCGACATTCCGAATCGTGCGATTAACCTCAAGATCAGCGATGAAGAATTAGCCAAACGCCGCGCTGAGCAAGATGCCAAAGGCTGGCAACCGGCAAACCGCCAGCGTGAAGTATCCTTTGCATTGAAAGTCTTCGGGCATTTCGCGACATCGGCGGATAAAGGTGCGGTGCGGGATAAAAGCTTATTAAAATAAAAATTGTCGGGACAGGCTTTATGCCTGTCTTTATTAATACAGGGACATGATAACGCCATAACGGATAGCCGCATTGCCTAAAGTGCGGTCATTTTCTCAAGCAGTTTTGTCCACAAAAGCCAGCACCTGTGGCTGATCCAGCACTAAGGCATACACATTGGCGAGAAAATAGGTTTGTTCTTCTTCGGGAATGGCAAACGGAAGGCATGCCAATATTTTTTGATGAATCTGTAAAACTTGCGGAAAAACCACCGCACTTTGGATTTCTGCTAAAAAATCGGCATACAACGGTGAAACACAATGCCCACGTTGAATCCGACCCAAGGCACTGGCGAGATGCACTAACATCATTTTAACCTGCTCGGTTTCTACGTCTGCCAACCAATCTTGTTGCAAGTGGCAACGTACGTTCAATACCGTTTGTACAATATATTCGTCAATTAATTCTCGGGCTTGAAACGCCCCAAGTCGCTGTTGAAGATCCATTTGTTCACTCTCAATAAAATGATCTCAGTATAACGAAATTCGTATGAATTAAACGGTGCATTGATCACAAATTTGTAGGAAAATAGCGCACTCTTCTTATTTAAAATAATTCGGAAAGCGAGATGTTACAGAATAATTTCATTAATGAATATGACGGTTTGATTTTTGATATGGACGGCACGGTTATTGATACGATGCCGAGTCATGCGAAAGCGTGGGAAATGGTCGGACAACATTTTGGTTATCCATTTGATGGCAATTTATTGTATGAAATGGGCGGCGCGCCGGTGAAAGACATTGCGTTGGAAATGATGAAACGTCATGCCATGCCGTTAGATAAATTAGATGATGTGATTGAATTAAAAAGAGAATATGGCAAACAGCTGATCATGAAACACGCCACATTGCTTCCTGCAGCGGATGTTGTTCGTCATTTTTATAATAAAAAACCGCTAGCCCTTGGCACAGGCTCTTATCGCCCCATCGCCCAAATTTTATTAGATAAGTTTGATTTTGAGAAATATTTTTCCGCGATTGTTACTGCCGAAGATATTCAACATCACAAACCGGCACCGGATACGTTTTTACGTTGTGCTGAATTGATTCAGGTGAAACCGCAACGCTGTTTAGTGTTTGAAGATGGCGATTTGGGTATTCAGGCTGGATTAAATGCGGGCATGGATGTGTTTGATGTGCGAGTGAATAAATTATTACGTAGCCCGGCGTGATGAAACGCGTTCCGCATCAATTCTAAAAATGACTGATGCACTGATTTTTGACCTATTACATCATGTTTGATCTTTTTAGCGGGGAGGGATGGCTTGCATTGCTAAGCGAGCATCAACTCTGGGTAATGTTTGCCAGCGCCTTCCTCAGTGCCACTGTGCTTCCCGGCAATTCCGAAATTGTTTTTCTCACCCTCGTCACACCGCGCTTATGGACGGGTTCCCCTTATTTTTCTTTGGATATTCAAAGCCTATTGTGGACGGCAATCGCCGGAAACACGCTGGGCAGCCTGACTACCTATGCACTTGGGCGTTGGCTTCCGACGTTTAATCCTCCACCACAAAATGCCAAACTCTCGTGGGTATTAGCAAAAACACAAGGTTACGGCAGTGTGATGTTATTTTTCAGCTGGTTACCGATTGTCGGTGATCTATTTTGCGCGGTAGCAGGCTGGTTGAGATTAAACTGGGTGGCGTGTCTGATTTTTATGATACTGGGCAAAATAGTGCGGTATGTTTTTTTGCTATTTTTTGGACTCGCTATTCTGTAACGCTAGGATTTTCCTGTAGAATGGCGAAAAAAATGCCTCTCACAAGGAGAGGCGAATAACCTAAGGAACCAATTTTATTAAAACAACTGCAAGTTGCTCGCTATCTAAGACTGCAGTATAACGGAAAAAGTTCGCAGAAATTTAAAAAATTTTATAAATTTTTTATAAACGCTGTTTTTTAGCCCCAAATGACACCAATTAAGGAGAGATTATGCCATTACTTGATAGCTTCAAAGTGGATCATACCCGAATGAATGCGCCGGCAGTGCGAATTGCCAAAACAATGCAAACGCCAAAAGGCGATACCATCACGGTTTTTGACTTGCGTTTTACCATTCCCAATAAGGAAAATTTGCCACCGAAGGGCATTCACACATTGGAGCATTTATTTGCCGGCTTTATGCGTGATCATCTCAATAGCCAAGAAGTCGAAATTATTGATATTTCGCCGATGGGTTGTCGCACCGGTTTTTATATGTCCTTAATCGGTACCCCGAACGAAACCCAAGTTGCACAAGCTTGGGCAGCCTCCATGCAAGATATTCTCAATGTAAAAAATCAACGTGAAATTCCTGAACTGAATGAATACCAATGCGGAACATACACCGAACATTCTTTGGAGGAAGCCCATCAAATCGCGCAAAACGTATTAGCACGCGGTATTGGTGTGAATAAAAACGAAGACTTAACCTTAGACGAAAGCCTACTCAAACAATAAGGAGCCCCCATGACCACAATCGGCACGCCATTAACCCCAAAAGCACTGAAAGTAATGATGCTTGGTGCAGGGGAATTGGGCAAAGAAGTTGTCATTGAATTACAACGTTTAGGTGTTGAGGTGATTGCAGTAGATCGCTATGAAAACGCCCCTGCACAGCAAGTGGCACACCGTGCTTACACCATTTCCATGTTGGATGGCGCGGCATTACGCGCCGTTGTGGAAAAGGAACGTCCTGATTTTATCGTGCCGGAAGTGGAAGCTATCGCCACCGATACTTTACTTGAACTAGAACAAGAAGGGTTCACCGTTATCCCGACCGCCAAAGCCACGAAACTGACCATGAACCGCGAAGGCATTCGTCGTTTAGCCTCCAAAGAATTGGGCTTGCCAACCTCGCCTTATGAATTCGTGGACAACTTTGACGACTTCAAAAGTGCGGTCGAAAAAATCGGTGTTCCGTGCGTGGTCAAACCGATTATGTCCTCTTCCGGTCATGGGCAAAGCGTCATTCGTAGACTCGATCAAATCCAATCCGCATGGGATTACGCCCAAGAAGGCGGACGTGCCGGCGCAGGACGCGTTATTGTGGAAGGGTTTATTCAATTTGATTACGAAATTACCCAGCTCACGGTGCGCCATGTGAATGGTACTTCGTTCCTTGCTCCAATCGGGCACATTCAAATCGATGGCGATTATCGTGAATCTTGGCAACCACAAGCCATGTCAGAAACCGCATTGAAAAAAGCACAAGAGATTGCAGAGAAAATCACCGGTGCATTAGGTGGTCGTGGGATTTTTGGTGTGGAAATGTTCGTGCGTGGCGATGACGTGATTTTTAACGAGGTTTCCCCGCGCCCGCACGATACCGGCATGGTGACCATGATCTCGCAAGAGTTATCACAGTTCGCCTTACACGCTCGCGCCATTTTAGGCTTGCCGATTCCAAGCATCGATTTCATCAGCCCGTCCGCGTCCAAAGCCATTGTGGTGGAAGGCAAATCCAACCAAGTACAATTTGCCAATTTAGAGCAGGTACTTGCCGAACCGCAAACCAACTTACGCCTTTTTGGTAAAGGTGAAGTGAATGGTCATCGCCGTTTAGGGGTGATTTTGGCACGCGACATCAGCGTTGAAAAAGCCTTAGAAAAAGCCCGTCGTGCTTATGATAAATTAGACGTGATTTTATAAGCTCAGCTTATCGTTGAATCCAATTAAAGTGCGGTGAAAAAATGCGTTGTTTTTCACCGCACTTTTTTATCTATCGTATGTGCTTTGGGGAGACGATTAATTCATCGTAGCGTGCAACTTGTTGCATGAAATCATAAATCGTAGCGTGCAACTTGTTGCACGAAA